>ERZ1669248.212-NODE-212-length-33038-cov-48.112816_pt1 | contig 33038 bp, 36 predicted proteins | sample MGYA00579296_ERZ1669248 | MGnify/ENA primary metagenome ERZ1669248 (study PRJEB41166, sample SAMN08046057) | hot springs metagenome | biome: hot spring; feature: neutral hot spring; material: thermophilic sediment; isolation source: thermophilic sediment from...
AAAGAATCCGTGAGTTAAGCACTAAACTTTCTAGGGAGGAGCTTGCCTTCAAAATCGCCGAGGAAATTGTCTATGGAAAGTTTGGGCATTTAGAGCCTGAAGCTGCTGCTGAACAGGCTATACGCACAGCCTTGGCTATTCTCACGGAGGGAGTGACTGCTGCACCAATACAAGGCGTTGCGCAAGTCAAAATTAAAACCAACCATGACAGGTCAAAGTATCTGGCTATTTACTTCGCCGGTCCCATCCGCTCTGCTGGTGGCACCGACCAAGCGCTGACGCTTATCATCGGCGACTTTATTCGTAGGATTCTTGGGCTTGACCGTTATAAGCCCACGGAGGAGGAGATTGCCCGCTTCATTGAGGAGATTAGGCTTTACGAGCGTAGCGTAAGCCGCTTCCAATACCATGTTTCAGACGAAGAGCTACGTAGAGCGCTTCACCGGCTACCCGTGGAGGTTACTGGCACAGAATCCGACCCCGTGGAGGTTTCCTCTTATCGGAATCTGCCACGCATCGAAACTAATAGAGTTAGGGGCGGGGCTCTACGTGTGGTTAACGATGGAATTGTTGGGCGGGCTTCGAAGGTTTGGGCTATTGTGGAAAAACTGGGCATTCAAGGTTGGGATTGGCTTAAGGAAATTAGGAAGATGTCGGAAAAGAAGTCTGCCGGCTTCATGGACGACATTGTCGCTGGGCGCCCCATATTTTCTTTTCCAGCTAGGCGTGGTGGTTTTCGCCTACGCTATGGAAGGGCTAGAAACACGGGGTTGACAGCCATTGGCATCCATCCAGCCACAATGCTCGTCCTTCAAGGCTTCATTGCGGTGGGCACCCAACTTCGCTTGGAACTTCCTGGGAAGGGCGGCATTGCCGTGCCAGTTGACACCATAGAGCCGCCGATAGTGAAATTGAGGGATGGCTCGGTTGTTCGTGTCACTATGGAAAACTTCAGAGGTGTTAAGGATAGAATTGAGAAAATCCTATTCTTGGGCGACATTCTTGTAAGCTTTGGAGATTTCCTCTATCAAGGTAAGAGACTTGTTCCCGCCGGTTACGTGGAAGAGTGGTGGGTTGAAGATTTAAGAAAAGCCATCGCTGAGAAGTTTGGAGGAGACTTTGAGAAGGCGGCAACCACTACTGGGATATCCATCGAGAAGCTTAGAAGTTTTCTGGAAAATCCGTTTGTGAATAAGCCTACATGCAAAGAAGCCATAGCCCTTTCGTTAAATGTTGGTGTTCCGCTTCATCCGGCTTTCATATTTTTCTGGTCTAGTTTAGGCTCTGTTGAGGAGCTTAAGCTTCTTAGGGAATGGTTGAATACGGCTGAAATGGAATATGACAATGAGGGCTTCGTCAAACGCGTAGTTGGCATGATGGATGAGCGTGTTAAGAGGGCGTTGGAGGCTATATGCCTACCCCATAAGGTCTCAGATGGCAAAATAAATATCGAGGGAGATGACGCGTGTGCCTTCGCCTTCTGTCTTGGCATCAAAAACTCAAACATCGATTTCCGTCAAAGCGTAGATATTTTGGAGGCTGTTAAGGAGCTTTGTGGTGTGGTTATTAAGGATAAAGCGTCAACTTTTGTCGGCGCGAGGATGGGGCGTCCAGAGAAAGCCAAGAGACGGGAAATGAAGCCCCTAGTGCATGTTTTGTTCCCTGTGGGTTTGGCTGGTGGTTCTCAAAGGGATCTTTTGGAGGCTGCTAGGCGCGAAAGGGTTAAAGTGGAAGTTGTTAAGCGGAAATGTCCGTCATGTAAGGTAGATGCCCTTGGAATTAAGTGTCCGGTATGTGGTTCTAAGACTGTTCTGGAGTATGTTTGTCCAAGATGTGGGAGAACCCTTAACGGTGGTGGTGATTGCCCAGTTTGTAAGGTTTCCGCTGTTTCCTATATGCGGCAAGAAATTAACATTAAAGAGTTGCTTGATGAGGCGTGTGCCCGCCTGGGAGTTTCGGGTCTGAAGGTTTTCAAGGGCGTTAAAGGTCTAACGAATGAGACTAAGACTCCAGAGATTCTTGAGAAAGGTGTTTTGCGGGCAAAATATGACTTGTCCGTTTATAAGGATGGCACAATTCGCTTTGATGCAACAAACGCTCCATTAACCCATTTCAAACCATCTGAAATCGGAGTTTCAGTCGAAAAACTTGTCCAGCTTGGTTACACAACTGATGCTTATGGCAATTCTCTAACAAGCTCGGACCAAATATGCGAACTGAAAATCCAAGACGTTATTATCCCGAGTAAGTGTGCAGAATACTTTGTGCGCGTGGCAAATTTTGTTGATGAACTTTTAGTGAAGGTTTACGGACTGCCACCATATTACAACGTTAAGCGAGTCGAAGACCTTGTTGGGCACTTGATCATCGGCTTGGCGCCCCACACGTCTGTTGGCATTCTCGGGCGGATAATTGGCTTTACAAGTTTGAATGTTTGCTATGCCCATCCAATTTGGCACTCTGCCAAGCGCAGAGACTGTGACGGCGACGAGGACGCCCTGATGCTTGCACTAGATACTCTTCTAAACTTCTCAAGAGTTTTCCTACCAGCCCAAATTGGCGGCATAATGGACGCGCCTCTTCTATTAATCCCCATAGTTAATCCGAGAGAGGTGCAAAGGCAAGCCCACGACTTTGATGTGGCTGATACCTATCCATTAGAGTTTTACCAAAAAACCTTGGAGCAGGCAGAGGCGAAGCACTTAAGCCAACTAATCGACCTTGTTGAATATCGCCTTGGAACAGAAGCACAGTTTGAGGGCTTCCGCTTCACAGTTCCCGTTTCAAATATTAATATGGGGAATGAGGAAAGCGCCTACAAACGCTTCAAAACCATGGTGGAAAAGCTTAATGGGCAATTGTCTCTTGCAGAGAAAATTGAGGCTGTAGATGCCAGAAAAGTTGCCCTAAAGGTCTTGGTGAAGCATTTTATCCGTGACATCTCCGGAAATCTTCGGGCTTTCTCGACGCAGGGCTTCCGTTGTAAAGCTTGCAATAAGCGTTTCCGCCGTTTGCCACTGCGGGGTAAGTGTCCAATATGCGGTGGAGAATTAACCTTAACAGTTTATCGGGGCGGTATAGAGAAGTATCTTGAGGCTGCTGAGCACATAATTAGGAAGTATGATTTGCCTCGCTATTATAGCCAAAGGATTATGCTTGTACGGGAGGAGATTAACTCACTTTTTGAGGGTAAAAAACCAAAGCAAATTAGCCTAATAGACTTCGCTTAGAGTGAAACCTTTTCTACTCCTTCATTGCAAAATGTTTTTGATGTGGTTATGCCCCGTGTAGTGTATCATCCCAACGCTTACTTGACTGACTTTAGAAACGTTAAGCTTGGGTTGAAGGCGCGAACCCTCATACTAAATTTTCTGGAAAGGTCTTCCGCTGATGCAAAAACTGTTGCAAAAGAGACCGGCTTGCCCTACAACGTGGTTGTGCATCACCTGAAACTTATGGAATCCAGAGGAATCGTGAAGAGGGGGAGCAAACGCCCATCTGTTTGGGCTTTAACTGGGCTTGGGCAAAAGCGTTTAGGCTAGCCCTCTAAAAGGTGCATTGGCATGGCGAGTGCCTACATTTTGGACATTTTCCATTATATTTGCCGAGGGCAGCCCTTTCCAAGTCTACATCAGTTGTGTTTGCCAGCGAAGCCAACCAAGCGATGACGTCTGCAAACTCGTTTTCCAAGGCCTTTTTATCATCTGTTTTTAGGGCTTCGCCAAGCTCTGCCACTTCTTCTACAAGCCATTCAAAAGTCTTTTCAACACCACGCTGTGAGTCTCTGTAGAAGTATAGGGTACGCATCATCTCCTGAAACTCGTGTATATGCATTTTCGCATGCACCAGCCAATTAGGCTTGTGTTGCTTTTAGCTTTTAAAGTTAAGTAAGGCTTTCTGCCCTTTCGCCGTTATGTGAATAACTTTCACGCCTTTCCTTTCCAAGTAGGCGGCTATAAACTGTCTATGGCAATATTTTGGGTTTTGTTCCATGCACATTAGGCATGTTCTCTTTTGAGAGGCGATTTCGAGAAGCCTCTTTATGCCTTCTCTGAAAAGTTTTGTTCGCATATGCCTCTGGTATCCGCCTTTCCGGTAGCCTCCCAACTCTTTTCCAAGCCATACGTATTCTATTCCATTTTCTGGCAGCCACTTCTCCATCTGCTCTCTTTTGAAGTGTTCAATTTTTGATGTTGGGAAATGGCGGATATCCGCCAAAACCTGTATTTCATGTTCCTTTAGCAGTTCCATGAAGGTGTTTATGGAGCGATTGCTATGTCCAATAGTCCAGACTGTTAGCTGTTCTTCCATCGATAAGCCTATCGGATTTTTATGTACTGGTAGGCTTCTGTTGCGTTCTCAAAGCAGTAGTGCACCTTCTGGTAGTCTTTTCTGAATTCTGCCACGTCCGCCGCCACTTTTTCCGGTGGTTCCTTATCTATCACTACGCGTTTTATGAATTCTGCTATTTCCACCATCTCTGACTCCCGCATACCAAGCCTAGTAACTTCCGATACTCCCAGTCTTATGCCACCTGGATGCTGGAAGTGACGTCCCTCCTTAATGTCCCATGGCAAAAGATTCCTGTTAATTATTATGTTCGCCTTTTCCAAAGTCTCCTCTATTGTTCCTCCATCGCCATACTTTGTTATGTCAATTAGGATTACGTGGGATTCAGTGAACCCTTTATGTTCGGCTAAAACATTGAAGCCTCTCTCATACAAGGCTTGGGCTAAAGCCTTCGCGTTTCTAATAACTTGGCGTGCGTACTCCCTTCCAAACTCAAGAAGCTCTGCAGCCGCTATTGCCACCCCAGCCACTGCGTGCAAGTGGTGGTTGCTCACCATTCCGGGGAAAGTGGCTCGCTTTATCTTTTCGGCGTATTTCTCCCATGACAAGACTCCACCGTGCTGGGGTCCGAAAAAAGTTTTGTGGGTGCTTAGGCTTACAACGTCTGCGCCCTCCCTAAGCGGGTCTTGGAAGCATTTCCCAGCAATTAGCCCAGCAACATGGGCGGCATCATAACCAACAGTTCCGCCTACAGCATGTATCGTGTCTGCTAGTTCCTTAACCGGATGGGGAAACGGGAAGACGCTAGCCCCAAACATCACCAGTTTTGGGGGCTTGCCCTCTGCTGCAAGCTTCTCTATCCGCTGCTTCGCCTTATCCACATCAATGTTTAACTCCTTATAGTCTAAAGGCAAGTACTCAACCACCAAACCATGAACAGTCCCAGCCGTACCTCCAAGCTCCTTCTTGCCCATTGTAATATGTCCGCCGCACGGTATGGACAAGGCCATCATCACGTCGCCCGGCTCGGTGAAAGCCGTGTAAACAACAAGGTTTGCCACAACTCCGGAAATGGGCCTTACATCCACAAACTCCGCGTCAAAAAGCCTCTTCATAAGCTCAATGCACTTAAACTCAACTTGGTCTATGAAGCGGCATCCAGCATAAACCCTTTCTCCAGGCCAGCCTTCGGCGTATCTGTTTCCAAAATCTGTTGTTAGTGCTTCGCGCACCGCTGGGCTTGGAATGTTTTCACTTGCTATTAGGGGTATACATTCCCGAAACCACGTGTGATGCTTCTGCAAAGCGTCCAACACAAACTGATATTCTTCCCGTGGAGTTGGCATTAACATACCTCGCTCGATTATCATCCTTACCAAAATAAAACTGTTTTGAACAGCGACGCAAGGTTAATAATGGAGAAGCCCGCATGTTAAAATGCAAAAGTAAGTGGAGAAAGCTTCACGATGAGTAAGAAAAAGAAGAAAAGCGAGTCAGCGCCCATGCCAGCCGCAAGCGCTGGATTGCTGAGGTTTTTTGAAGAGGAAACAGAAGGCGTTAAAGTGAGACCGGAGATTCTAATAGCTGCAGCCATAACCCTAATAATTGTATGCATTTTAGCGCGCTTATTCTTTCATTAGCGGCGAGAAGTTGAATGTAGAATCTCTATTCTCTGAACCGAATTTAGGTGAATGAATATTTCACTGCGTTCCTCTCTACTTGCAACTTGCGGAATAGGTTGGGCAATAGTTGCACGTAAAACTATTGCTTCAGCGTTTGAAAGCCATATACCTGCTGGTTCACGGGTTACTGCCGCCAAAACTCCTTCAAAACCGTAGGAAGGGTCTAGAATAACGCGGACGCTTTTTCCTAGGTTTTTCTCAAGCATGTGAAATATTGTTGGGGGTAGAGTTTGCTCCGGCATGGCACCAGCAGAAACTTAAAGTGCGGTTCGAGGATAAAACACTTGCTCTTCCAAATAACATTAGGTGTAACTATGAGGGACGTTCTCTTTTCCAAGCCTTGCAGTTTTTGAAGGATTTATGCAACACTTTAATATGCCTTAAGCCTCTTCAAAACTCTTTGAGCGGGTTCCCTTGGCCAACAACGCCTCTTTCAACCAGTACTTGGATAAAGCGGCTAGGCACTATTCATTACTTTTCAAGCTTCCAACATACAAAAGAACTATCCTATTTTCGTTCGTGTTCTGTATGGCCTGTGGTTTCTTATTAGCTTTCAGTTTCGCCCTTTCACCCCTTGAACTGGTCTATGGGCTACTATTGGGCTTTGCATCGTTTTCCTTAACATTGCTTGTGAACTATTCCTTGGCACTGTTTGTATTAAGAGCGGATCCCATTTACGACTTAAGGAGAACTGCTGCCCTATCCTTATTCTGTTGGGTTTTTTGGCTCCCCTTTATCATTATGGGCTTTGTAGCGGCTTTTTTCACCGGTTTTCCCGTTTGGGCAGTTGGGCTTTGTCTTTTGGGATTTGCCGCTGTTCTGATATTTCGTATCATCGCCTTATACTCAACTTTCTCTTTGGATTATCCGCGCTTTTTGTTAGCCTCCGTTCTTCCGCCTTTTTTGTGGCTTGTTCCATTTGTGCCTCTGTGGCGGCTAAACAAAGTTAATGTTGTGACCATCTTGAGTTTTTCAGTTATTGCATTAGCTGTTGCTTTTGCTTCAAGTTTCTCCTTTATTTCAGCCTTAAATCGGGTCGGGAAGCGCTCTGTTGGTGAGCAATCGATTCCCATTTTTAGGGCTTTTCTGCTGAATTGGGTGGCAGACCTAAATGCTCCCTTTGAAGTTTTCCTTGAAAAATTAAGCGAGGAACAAGACATTGAAGTTTCAATAGTACGCTTTGATGGTTCAAATTCTAAAACATTCATAGTCGTTCCATCGGTGCATCCTGGCCCCTTCAAAAATGTTGGAAGCAGCCTTCTGCCTTTTATGCTTAAAAGGGCTTTAGAACAAAAATTTGGAGGCACCGCATGTGTGCCGCTTGGATTGCTGGGCCACGAGCTTGATGTAACTTCTCAAAGCCAGCTTCAAAAAATAATTGTTGGCACCCTTGAATCAGCGGACTTTGAAGCGAAAGAGGCCAAAGCCACCCCTTTCATTAAGGTTAGTGATGGATTGGCTACTGCTTGTTGTCAAATTTTTGGGAAAACAGCCTTAATCTCATTCTCTCTCGCTCCAAAAACCACTGAGGACTTTCCGCAAGAATTGGGTGAAACCGTCCGTAGGGAGGCTGAAAAGCTGGGTTTAAAGGCTTGCATCGCCATTAACGCCCATAACAGTATAGACGGCGTTGTGGATGCACAAACCGCATTAGATGCTTTGAAGCGTGTTGCTATTGCTTGCCTAAAAGAAGCGGTCTCCTCGCGCTCTGCTCCATTTAAGATTGGCGCTGCCAATATTGTTCCAAAGGATTTTAGCCTTAAGGATGGCATGGGTCCGGGCGGTATAACCGTGGTAGCTATTGAGGTGAGTTCTCAGAAAACTGCCTACGTGGTTGTTGATGGGAACAACATGGTTTCCGGCTTACGGGAAAAGATTTTGAACAAGCTTAAGTCCATGGGATTTGATGACGGTGAAGTTTTCACCACGGATACGCACGCTGTTAATGCTGTAACGTTCAATGAAAGGGGATATCACCCCGTGGGCGAGGTAATAAGCCATGAGAAGTTGATAGGGTACATAGTTGAAGCCGCGAAGAACGCATTAGCTGGCTTGGAGCCGGCCAAGTTTGGATACCGGAGTACCCTTATTCCACAAGTGAGGGTTATTGGACGGAAACCATTAGAGAAATTGTGCAGGTTAACGGACGATGCTCTTAAGATTGGAAAGAGAATAGTTATTCCCTTGTTTGGTGCAACATTCCTCATTTTAATGCTGATTTTGATGTTGATTTTACCCTATTTTTAGCCAAACACTAATAAGAGGAGTCTCCCAAACCTCCAATTCTCGAGAAGGGTTGGAAGCTTGCTTAAGGAAATTAGGATTCATGGTAGAGGAGGGCAAGGCGCTGTAACCGCTGCACAACTGTTAGCTCTCGCGGCTCACATTGAGGGCAAACATGTTCAAGCATTCCCACATTTCGGGGCTGAACGCAGAGGCGCCCCAGTTAAAGCCTTCGCCAGAATAAGCGACACTCCCATTCTGCTTCACAGCCAAGTTTACAACCCAGATTACGTGGTGGTTTTAGACTCACAGCTCTACAAAATAATAGATGTCACTGAAGGCCTCAAAAAAGATGGAATAATCGTTGTGAACACGACTAAAAAGCCAGAAGAGTTGGGGTTTAAGGGCTGGAGAGTTGCCACTGTTGATGCAACGGGCATTGCCCTTGAACTAAACCTTCGGGTGGCAGGCTTACCGGTTGTGAACACCTCAATTTTGGGAGCTTTCGCTGGTGCCACAGGCGAGGTTCGTTTGGAAAGCGTCTTGAAAGCCATAAAGGAGAATTGGCGAGGTAGTGCTGGGGAAAAGAATGCCCGTGCCGCTGAGCTTGCCTACGAACGCCTAATTAAAGGGTGGTGAAAGGATGACTGTTCCTAAATCGCGTAGGGATATGCCCCTCACTCCTATATCTTATCCAACATTAGGTAGTATGGGAAAGACCGGTTCTTGGAGAACCTTCCGTCCTGTAATAGACTATTCAAAGTGCACAAAATGCACGCTCTGCTGGGTTTACTGTCCAGATGCGGTCATAACAAGACGTGAGGATGACTCTCCAGAAATTGACTACGACTATTGTAAGGGGTGCGGCATATGTGCAAATGAGTGTCCGGTTAAGGCGATAACCATGCAGAGGGAGGAAGAGTAATGGCGCAAATAGTAATCGACACGGCAAATCATATCGCCGGCTACGCCGCTAAGGCTGCAAGGGTTAAGGTGGTGGCTGCATACCCCATAACCCCACAAACAACCATTGTGGAGAGAATTGCCGAGTTTGTTGAAAGCGGCGAGATGGACGCCGAATACATCCGTGTGGAATCCGAGCACAGTGCCATGGCCGCTTGCATAGGTGCCGCAGCAGCCGGCGTCAGAACCTTTACCGCAACCTCAGCCCATGGTTTGGCTTTGATGCATGAGGCTTTGCACTGGGCTTCGGGCGCCCGCCTACCAATAGTTATGGCTGTTGTTAATCGTGCCATGGGCGCACCTTGGAACATATGGCCAGACTTCAGTGATTCGCTTTCGCAGCGGGATACTGGATGGATTCAGTTTTACTGTGCTGACAACCAAGAGGTTTTTGATACTATTATACAAGCCTACAGATTATGTGAGGATGAGCGGGTTTTTCTGCCAGCTATGATCTGCCTAGAAGGCTTTATTCTATCCCACACGTATATGCCTGTAAAAATTTATGATCAAGAGGAGATTGATGCCTTTCTGCCTCCGTATAAGACTGGATGGATTTTAGACGTAAACAATCCGTTTTCCCACGCCAACATTGTCTCACCAGAGTGGTACATGGAGTTCCGCTACATGATACAGGAGGCTATGGAAAACGCCAAGCGGCTAATACCAGAAATCGACAAGGAATATGGTCGGCGTTTTGGTTTCCAATATGGCGGTCTCATCGACAAATACCGATGCGATGATGCAGACTTGATTATCTGCACAATGGGAACTATGGGGTGCGAAGCCAAAATAGCCGTTGACAACCTTAGGAGAGAAGGCTTGAAGGTTGGTGCTGCGAGGATTAGGGTTTATCGTCCATTCCCGGTTGAAGAGGTTAGAAAACTTGCTGAAAATACGGGAATTATCGCCACAATAGACCGCCACATATCCTTCGGAATGGAGGGCTTCCTCGCATCGGAGATTAAGGCTTCGCTTTACCACATGGAAGATAAGCCACTGCTTGCCGGCTTCATTGCCGGCTTAGGCGGGCGGGACGTGACGTTCAAAACTATTGAGGGAATTGCCAAAAAATCGTTGAAATGGATGGAAATGGGGAGGGTTGAAAAAGAAACTGTGTGGGTTGATTTGAGGGAGTGAAAATGATGGTTACAATTAAAGAGTTTCCGAAAGAAGAGTATCTGCTCAAGGGACACGCGGCTTGTGCTGGATGCGGTCCATCAATAGCCCTTCGCCTTCTCTTCAAAGCCCTTGGAAACAAAGTCATTATGGTTGTGCCGGCATGCTGCACCACCGTTATTCAGGGACCATATCCATACACTTCTTTTGCTGTTCCCCTCCAGAACATGCTTTTTGAGGCAACTGGCGCAACGTGTTCTGGCATAGTGGCAGCACTAAAAATTCGAGGTTTAGAGGACATAACAGTGGTGGGGTGGGCTGGCGATGGAGGCACGGTGGACATAGGCATACAAGCCCTATCTGGCGCCGCTGAACGGGAAACCAACTTCATTTACATATGCTACGACAATGAGGCTTATGGGAATACGGGACTTCAACGCAGTGGTGCTACGCCCTATGGTGCATGGACAACCACAACACCTACAGGTAAGAAGGAGCGGAAGAAAAACATGCCCCTAATAATGGCGGCGCATAAAATACCCTATGTTGCCACTGCATGCCCCTCATATCCGGTGGACTTTGTAAACAAGTTGAGGAAAGCCAAAGAGATTAAGGGAACTAAGTACATTCATGTTTTGGCTCCATGCCCAACGGGCTGGCGCTACGACACCAGCAAAACAGTGGAGATTGGGCGGCTGGCTGTTCAAACTGGTATATGGGCTCTTTACGAGATTGAATATGGAAGGTTTAGGCTTAACCCCCCAAGCGACCGACTAGTTGACAAGTCTAAACGCAAACCAGTGAAGGAGTACTTGGCTATGCAAGAGAGATTCCGCCACCTAACAGAGGCTGAAATTGAAAAGATTCAACAATGGGTTGACGAAGACTGGGAATACTACCGAAAATTAGCCTCAAATGAGCTTGTCTGATTCCCCCCGCACGGAAAAATATAAGAACTTCAACATAATAATGATACCATTACACAATTGCCGCCACAGAGTTTAGATGCCAAAAAGGAGGTTGAAAATGTCAGAGGAAAAGCCTAAGAAAGCTGCAAAAGAGGAAAAAGCCGCCAAACCAGCACAAGTAAATGAGAACACTGTGCTAATCGGTAAGAAACCAATAATGAACTATGTGGTCGCATGCCTAACCTTCTTCAATTCTGGCGCTCAGCAAATTGTTGTGAAGGCAAGGGGGCGGGCGATCAGCAGAGCCGTCGACACTGTTGAGTTATTAAGAAGGGCTTTCATGAAAGACTTGCAGTTGAAGGAAATCAAGATAGGCACAGAGGAAGTCACTCGCGGCGAGGGACAAAAAACCAACGTTTCAACCATCGAAATAACGGTAGCAAAGCCATAAAAGGCTTGTAAAAACACTGCGAACTTAGCACATAAATCGTACGCCATTGCTAGCTGACTATTTTATACTGTAAATGGTGCTTTTCTGGCGGATTTTACAGATAGTTATATATAACATTTTTTAGCTAAATGGTTAATCCCGTTTGGTGAGGCATATGGCTGATTATCCAAAAATTGTTGTAACTCCACCGGGACCCAAAGCTAGGGAGCTTGTAAAAAAAGATGAAAGGTTTATTTCACCTTCCTACGTGCGCTTCTACCCTCTCGTTGTGGAGTCTGGCAAGGGTTGCATAGTCCGTGACGTTGACGGAAACGAGTATATCGATTTTAACTCTGGGCTGGCATGCTTAAACGTTGGGCATAACCATCCAAAAGTGATTGAAGCCATTAAAAAGCAGTGTGACCGCTTCCTTCACTACTCAAACACGGACTTCTATTACAACGAGGTTATCGCGCTTGCCGAGAAGCTAACAGAAATTACGCCTGGAAACTTTGAGAAGAAGGTTTACTTTGGCAACAGTGGGACAGAGGCTATGGAAGCGGCGATTAAGCTGGCTAAGTGGCACACGCGGAAACAGCTCTTCATAGCTTTTATTAACGCCTTTCATGGGCGGACAATAGGCTCCCTGTCTTTTACAGCGAGTAAACCAACGCAGAGGCGTTACTTCTTCCCATTAATGCCCGGTGTAAACCATGTTCCATACCCATACTGTTACCGTTGCCCTTTTAAGCAGACTTACCCCGAATGCCACTACTGGTGTGTTGACTTCATAGACGAGTTTGTTCTGCAAAAGTATGCACCACCAGAAGATGTCGCAGCAATTGTTTTCGAGCCAATACAAGGCGAGGGCGGATATGTTGTTCCACCGCCTGAATATTTCCAACGTCTAAAGAAGCTTGCCGACAAATATGGCATATTGCTGATAGACGACGAGGTTCAGTCTGGGATTGGGAGAACTGGAAAATGGTTTGCCATTGAACACTGGAATGTTGAGCCAGACATAATATGCAGTGCCAAAGCTTTAGCCTCCGGACTGCCCTTAGGCGCCACCATTGCAAAGGCGAAAATAATGGACTGGGTTGGAGGTTCCCACGCAAGCACTTTTGGTGGAAACCCCCTTTCATGTGTTGCAGCAATAGCCGTTATAGACGTTATCAAAGAGGAGCGGCTGTTGGAAAACGCCATCAAGCAGGGAACTCGCATCCTAAAAAGGCTTGAGGAACTGAAGGAGAAAAGCGAGATAGTTGGGGACGTTAGAGGCAAGGGCTTAATGATCGGTGTTGAGTTTGTGGAGGACAAAGACAGCAAGAAACCGGCGCCCCAAAAGGCGAGTGAGGTTATGATGCGGTCATGGAAACGTGGGGTAGCCGTCATCACTTGTGGAATCTCAACCCTGCGAATTATGCCGCCCCTCAACATCACAAGGGAACTCGTGGACGCTGGACTGGAAATAATCGAGGACGTCGTGAAAGAGGTTGAGAAGGAGAAGTAGAGGCTAAAAGCGGTTTATGCAAATTCAAAAACTAACAATAGACCAATACAAAGAACTTGTCAACCTTTGGCGCATGGCAGGATTGCCCTTCAAGCCAAAGGGCAGAGACAGCAAAGAAGCCATAGCAAAGCAAATGGATGCTAATCCGGAATTCTTCTTAGGGGCTTTTGAAAACGGAAGGCTGATCGGCGCAGTTATTGTAAGCTCTGATGGGCGGAAGGGTTGGATTAACCGATTGGCTGTAGACCCGGACTTTAGGCGTCGCGGTGTTGCACGTGCTTTGGTCGCTGAGGCTGAAAGGGTGCTTAGAAAACATGGTATCAGAATTTTCTGCGCCCTAATCGAGGATGGGAATGAGGCTTCCAAAAGGCTTTTCAGAAAATGTGGTTATGTGGAGCACCGCGACATAATCTACTTTAGTAAACGCGAATCCAACGATGTCTAGAAGTCGGACGGTTTTACAATAACCTCCCTTATTTTTAGGTCGAAGAATCTTGCACTGTTAGCTGGTTTTATGCGTAACGCCGTGTCAGCACCTCTGCCAGTTCCAGCTATTGCTATGACATCTCTGTCCACCGGGATTAGTCCAGCATCAGCAGCCATTAGAACAATTTCCACACATACCTTTGCGCCTTCACCCATAAGCCTAAGAACATTTGCGATAAGCTCAAGGGGCTGTAGGGTTCCAAAATCCTTGCGGATAGCCCGCTCAACACTGCTAAGTGCATGGGTTCCCGTGAAAATTTTGCCGCCATTGTTCAAGATTTCTTGTTTAAACTCCTCTTTAAGTTCGGTTTCTCCGGGTTTCTGGAAACCAACATGATGGGTTACAACGACAACATTAAAGCCCTTAAAGACTTTTGTTGCTTTAGCTCCTGTTTCCCCAGTTGTCGACGCAACAACTATATCTTTTATGCCTTCCTTTTCAGCGTATTCCTTAACAATCTTTAACAGCGTGTCTGTGTTCGCTCTTCCAGCACTTTTGAAGTATGCAACTTTTCTTTCAAAATAGCTCATCATACCTCACCATAACCAGTTTTTTTCGTTTGTAAGGTTTTTCTTAGGGGCTTCCTTTTAAGCTCTGTGCCGCAGACTTGGCACCTCTTTGACTTATAGTCAGCTGGATATTTCTTGTGGCATGCTGGACAGTACCTAACCCACATCAGCACCGAGCGTATGCCAAAAGTTGCTAGCGGTGCAAACTCGATGCCCAAATGCCGAGCAACATTCTGTATTGAATAATCGTCTGTAGCCACCAGCGGCGTACAGCCTTGCATTTTTAATTGTAATGCCAAAGCCAAAACTTGTATGTCGGTTTCGGAAAGCCAAAAAGCATCGCCAACGGCTTTTGCGGCCGTCTTAACTCGGTCGATGAAGGCTTTTGCGGGTGTCTGAATTTTTAGGAGTCCGCTTTCAATGGCTACTTTGAATCTTATGCGGGCTATGGCACTTCCGGCTACTTCCTCCCTAACAATTGGAACCGTGTATTGCTCTTCACTTATTGAGAGTGGGTCAAAACCAGCTACAAAAGCCGAGGTGTCTAAGACAACAACCCTTTTGCCCATAGTTGTCGTTAGACTTTTCCTCCAAATCCTCGAAAAATAAGCCTACTTCTCAAACGGTTGTAAAAGTTCTCTCTAAACCTGATGAAGGTTGTCTCATTTTTTGAACGCGTAACCGTTATGCACGGGTTTTTAGACTCTAAAACATGCTTATACGCACCATCAACAACAACCATTATCCGTTTCGGCCTCAACACTGTTATGGTGATTTTTGAGTCACTTGGGAAAACTAGTGAGCGTAAAACGCTTAGGGAGCATATGGGCGTTAAAACAAAGGCATCCACGTGCGGGTCTAGGACTGGTCCTCCAGCTGAAAGCGAATAGCCCGTTGACCCTGTTTGGGTGGCCACCATTAACCCGTCTGCTTGGCAGTCTAAAACATGCTCGCCGTTTTTTGAAACTCTGGCGTATAGTAATTTTACTGGCTCATCCACGGTTATGAGAACCTCGTTTAATGCGTCTGGAATTTTTGTGTTGTCTGCTGTTATGGCGAGTTTTGAGCATTTTTCCGTTACGTAGTCGCCTTTAAGGCATCTTTCAATAGCTGTGTAAGCCTCTTTTGGTGCGACTTCTGTTAGGAAGCCTCGAACACCCATGTTTATTGCCAAGATTGGGGGTTCAGGTTTTGGAATTGCGACACACGTCCTTAATATTGTTCCGTCTCCACCAACCGTTATTATTAGGTCTGTTCTCATCTCTTCTAGTTGGCGGAAATCTCCTCCAACTTTCACTTTTCCCTTTAATGTTTCTTCTATGTAGACTTCTAAACCTTTTTTCCCTATATGTGCTGCTAGGTTTTCTGCGAGTTTTATGGCTTTTCGCTTGTCGTAGCGGGCTACTATGCCGACACTTTTGAACATTTCATTCCCTTCGACAGCGAAATCTTTAAACTCAATTTATATATGGGTATTGTTTAAAATTGCTGTGGTGAAATGTTAAGCTGGTGAATGGGTGAGCAAGCCTGTTGATGTTGGAAGTCTTCGGGAAGGCGGCTACGTTATAGTTGATGGTGAACCATGCCGAATAGTTGAAATAACAAAGTCCAAGCCGGGAAAACATGGCTCGGCGAAGGCGAGGATAGTTGCCATAGGCGTGTTTGACGGCGTTAAGAGAAGCATTGTTAAACCAGTGGATGCCACAGCCGAAGTTCCCATAATTGAAAAGAGGAGCGGACAGATCTTCGCTGTTACACCAACAAACGTCCAGATTATGGATTTGGAAACATACGAGTATCTGGATGCGCCATATCCAGAGGAAGAGGAGCTTAAGGCTAAGCTGGCTCCCGGCGTTGAAATAGAGTATTGGAAAATCCTTGGCAAAGTTAAGATTGTAAGGACTAAGTAGCCGGCACTTTTCCATTCTGAGTAGAACTGTTTTGAGAATCTTCGATGTGAAGTTGAAGGATGGGAGAATTATTCAATTAAGGTTGTTCAAGCCAGAGGATAAGGATAAACTTGTTGCATTTTATGAGCCTCTTTCGAATGATGCCCTACGTTGGGGTATGCCGCCCTACACAAGAGAAAAATTAAAAGAGGGATAGTTTAGGAATCTTCAGAACATAACAGCAATGGTAGCCTTTCATGGCGATAAAATTGTTTGGCATGCTCAAATTTTTAAGAATCCCCACCCAAGGCGGAAGGGAACAGCTGATTTATTAACGTATATTCATCAAGACTTCCAGAACGTTGGATTGGCTACTGCTATGCTTACCAAGCTAATAGAACTCGCGAAAATGGAGGGCTTGCATAGAATAGGATTACGAGTTGTGGCAGACAATAAGCGAGCCGTCCACTTATACGAGAAACTAGGGTTTAAAATTGAAGGCGTCATGAAGAATGCGTATTTCGGCGAGGACGGAAAATATCACGATGAGCTTGTTATGGGATTGTTTGCTTAAGTGAAAAATATCTTTATCGCCACCATTCCCAGTCAAGCTTTTTGAAGCCTACGTATAGTATTAGGAGGATGACGCCCCAGCTTAGGGCTATTGCCGCAACCTCTAGAATTACGTTTCCGCTTAGGTAGGTGTAGCTTGCCCAAGCGCTTAACCCGCATAAGCCCACGAGAATTAAGATGAACATGGCGAACTGTATTGCCCTTTCAGCAGTCAATCAACATTCACCAGCCGAACCTAAGGTTTTAACTGCCTTTTCGTTTTAAGGTTTTTCATTAAGCTTATTTGGCTGTTCCGCTTTTACTTCATTTGAAGCCGATGATGCGAGAAGAGCCGTCTGAATTGTGACGACATCTGAGGAGAGCTGAGGCTTCACTCTATTGGAATCTCGTATTCGTGTTTTCTTGGCAGTCGAATTTCCAATATGCCCCTCTTGAAGCGGATTTCCATACGGTCCATATAGACTGGCACTGGAATCCTTGTCTGACAGTGGAATCTTTGGAATTCTCCCCTATGATGGGTTATGCCAAAATCGTCAAAGCTTATTTTTCGCCTCATCTTCGCCGAAATTTCAATGGTGTCTTTGCCGACGGGTTTAACTTCTATGGTGTTTTGCTCAGCGTAGGGCAGATCCACGGTCACTATGACTTCGTCGGCTGTCACCATTACATCTCGTAGGGGTTCCATTGTGCATGTTCTACAGTTCCAGCTTGGTCTTTCCATTATTGTTTCTCTGACCCTTTCAGCCCAAGCCTCAAGGCTTTCAAAATACTCGTCTATTATGTCAAAGATTGAGCGTCTTCTTCGGCTGTATTCTGACATTTTTCATCAGCCTCCTAGGAAATGTATAATGGTATGTCGTATTCCTGTGTCTTCCGCATCTTCGCCAGTTCTTGCTGTGTTCTTTTCATCATGTCTCTTGCTTTTAGGCGTATCTCCTCACCTTTCTCCAGAAGCTTTGAAACATCCACCTTAACACCAGTAAGGTTCGCTAGATGTTCTAGTGCTTTGGCTGCAGCTTCTGGATCAGGATAGTTGAAGAAGCATTGTGCCAAAAGCGTTAGGGCTGGCACTCCCAGGGTGGCGCAGTATTGAAGCATAACCGCCTGAGGACCAACCATGTAGCCCTCCCTCAAAACTTCCAAGCCTTTATCCTGAACCATTTTCAGCATTTCCGGGCTTGAGGCAGCCGCGAAAACCTTCAATTCGTCAAGGTCCTGCCTATCCTGAACCGGTATGCCGCTCAGTGAAATCATCATTTTTGCTCCCTTGTTTTTTCCCCAGTCGATTAATGCGTGCATTATTGGGTAGATTAGATCCTCTCTTAGGGCTGTTTCTGAGACTGCCAAAAGAATTTGGTGGTTTCCGAAAATTCTTATGGGTGAGTGGGGTAGCCCCTCATGCAAAACTATTACTGGTGGCAGAAGCCTTGAATCTACATAGGCAACCTCCTCCAAACCAAGCTCCAAGATTAAGTGGGAAGCCGCTATAACGCCGACAAGCCCCACGTCTGGAAAGCCGAAAATCATAACAGCCCCTTTTGGAATTTCCTTCCTCTCAATAATTTTAACATCTTCACTCAAACTTAACCCTCTCAAGGTGTTTTGTTGGACATGCTGTAAAAACCTTGCGGATAAAACTTTGCCAGTTTTTAGGGTTTATTAGCCATGAACTGTTCTATTCTCGTCAAAATTTTCTCTATTTGAAAATGGGCCTTCATCTCATTTTGCCACTCTGTCGGAAGCTTACGTTTGAATCTTCCAGCGGCGCGCCTATCCATGATTACTATTACGCCCCTATCTTCTGGGCTGCGTAGGAGTCTGCCAGCGGATTGGGCTAAGGCGTTTAGGCATGGCATGTTGTTGGCATATTCGATAGCTTTATCCCCAAACTTCTCTTTAAAATACTTGTATAAGGCTGCTTGGAGCTCCGTCCTTTTGGGGAAAGGCAAACCGACAATTATGACTGCAGATAGTAGGCTTTTGCCCTCCATTGTCATGTCAACGCCCTCACTTATTTTCCCTCTTGCCACGCCGAAAACAACACAGTTTCCATTCTCTTGCAAAAAATTGAGGACATCTAAAATCCTTGTTTTCTTCTCCTCCACTAGTAGTGGCTGCTCCAGCTTGACTAGTTGGGCTATTTCCCGCATAACCTCGTATGATGGGAAGTATACGGCAACTCTTCCGCCAACCTTTTGGATTATTTGGGTAAGGTGGGCTGCTATTCGCTTATATTGGATTTCGTTGCGTTTCTCAAACTTTGTTGTAACCGCCTCATCCACAAGTATGAGCCTATTCTCGGGCGGGAAGGGGCTTGGGAGTTCTAGGCTTTGGCAACGTTTTCTGTCGAGCCCTAAAACGTCCACATAGTAGTCCATGTTCCACAAGGTGCCAGACATAAGGATGGTGGAGCGAAGCTCATTGATTATGCTAGCCGCCAAAGAAGGGTCGAGGCATCTAATTCCAAGCCGCACACGTTTTTTCCGGTCTTTGTCAACTTCAACTTTAACATATCTCACATAGCTTGAACCAGTCAATTCCATCCAGTTGGAGAGAAATTCCACACAACGCGAGAGATATGATATTGGGCTTTTTCCCATTTCGCTCCTTTCGACGCGGATTTGCTCGCCCTTGTCAGCAAGTTCCTGAAGCACTTTGCCCAGTTTTTCGCGGCTGAGTTTGAGCTTCTCTGCTAAAGCCCTAATAAGTGCTTCTCCATCAATTATGTGTTCTACGTCCACCCCATAGTTCTTATAAACCCTCTTCCCAAAATTCACCACAACACTGTATAGAGCTTCCAAAAAGCCTAAATCGTCGATCTCAAAGTTCCTTACCTCTTTGTATGCTCTTCTAACAGACCTTGATGAGAGCTCTTCTGAAAATATGCCGCTTGCATAGTATGGTAGGCTGTGCGCCTCGTCAAAGATGCAGTTAATTGCCTTTGTGCGGATTCCAGCCTTTCCCAAAATTGAGCCACGTATGGCGTCCACCAAAATGTAATTGTAATTGCCTATAACAATATCCGCATAACGTGTCAGAATCTTTGTAACTTCATATGGGCATAATCCCGCATCGCGGCACATCTCATAAGCCTCTTCTGGCAGTAGGGGTCCAATCTTCTTTATCTTGCCCACCAAATTGTAGGCTTGCCAGCTCCGCTTCAAGCCGTCATATGTCCTTTCATAGTATTCGCATGTTTTACCGAACAAGCCTTCCTTCAATCCCTTACAATAGTAGAGGAAGTCTCTGTAGGCGATGTCCCTAAGCTTAGGGTCTTCGAAGGCATGGGGGCACATCTCCTTCTTGCTCTTGAAAATTGATGCTGCAAAGCTTGCGCCACAATGGTCTTTTATGTTTTTTAGCTCCCTTGAGTAGATTTCCAGCTGATTTTTGGTTCTAGTTAGGGCTATGAGCCTTCCAATTGAAGGGTTTTGCTCTCTAGCCGCGAAAAAGGCTGTTAAAACAGAGATGGATTTCCCAGTGCCACATGGGGAGCATAGCAAACCAATTTTTCCTTCCCTGATTGTTTGGTAGGCGAATTTTATGGCTTTTAACTGGAAGGGGCGGAAACTCTGGTATGGAAAGAACTCCTTAACAAGGCTTTCAAAGTTTTCTTCGCTTTCCGCAGCTTTCTTCTCCATCGCTGCTCGGTATGCGGATGTTCTCATTAAAAGGGTTCCACAGTTTCCATAGAAATGGCTCCTCAAATATCCACCTGTGGAATAGGTTTTTCCGCATCGGCGGCAAATGTAAGCTGCTTCCATTTTGAGGCTTCACTAAGTCCACTAAATCCTTTTGTGGTAAAAGAAGTTTGCCTAATTAAGCCTTTACCAGTAATGTTAGGTTTAAGTTCAGCCCAAGCCAATACTTGATTGAGGTGCACTGGCGATGGCGAACGAGTTTAAGCCAATAGTCATTGCGGATGTTCGGGAGAGCATGGATGTAAAAGACCACTTGAAGGAGCTTGGCTGCGAGGTTGTGGAGAAGGCTTTGGCTCCAGCAGACTATGTGGTGGCTGAAGACTACGCTGTTGAAAGGAAAGAGCTTCACGACTTTTTCCGCTCAGTTTTCGACGGCAGACTCTTCGAACAAGCTGAAAGGCTTGCAAAAACCTATGAGAACGCCTGCCTCATCGTAGAGGGAGATTTCGTCAACGCTGTGAAATATGTTCGCACTCCGCAGGCTTTCTGGGGAGCACTTTCAAAGGTTATGGCTGACCATGGCATTTCAGTGGTTTTCACCCCCAACGAGGAGCACACAGCCATGTTTCTGTGCGCTTTAGCCAAAAAACTGCAAGAGGAGGAGAGGCGAAAAATAGCCGTAAAACACAAGCCGAAAACTTACACGCTGAGGCAGAGGCAACTCCTCGCGGTGCAAAGCCTACCAAAGATTGGCCCAGAAAGGGCAGAAGAACTTTTGAGGCGTTTTGGAAGTGTTAGACGCGTTTTTCAAGCCTCAAAGAGGGAACTGCTGTCCGTTAAAGGTTTGGGCGAAAAGACTGTTCAAGCCATAATAGAGGTTTTGGACACAAAATATCCAGGTTTGGAGCAGCAATAGCATATTTTATTTGTTAGTTGCTGTGAATGTTTAAATGTATTTAAGTCTGTAAGCGGTCTTAAATCTGGAGAACATCATGGCTTTAGAGAGGCTTGGCGCTTCCCTTCACGAGGCTTTAAGGAAGCTTTTCAGAACAGCCGTTGTCGACGAGGTTGCAGTCAAAGAACTCGTTAGGGATGTGCAGCGGGCACTGTTGCAAGCGGACGTGAACGTTCAGCTTGTCTTGGACATTTCTAAACGAATAGAGGACAGAGCCCTTAAGGAGAAAGTTCCGCCGGGGATTTCACGCCGCGAGCACGTGATCAAGGTTGTCTATGAAGAGTTGACACGTTTTCTGGGGGAAAAACCGGTTCTGTTGAAGGTTGAGCCTGGAAAAAGGAAGGTTTTAATGCTTGTTGGCATTCAAGGTTCTGGGAAGACCACAGCTGCGGCTAAGCTTGCAAGATACTTCCAGAAGAGGGGCTTAAAACCCGCCCTGATATGTGCTGACACATATCGTCCAGGCGCCTTTGAACAGCTTCAGCAACTCGCCAACAGAATAAACGTACCAATTTACGGCGACCCAAAAGCGAAAGACCCGGTTAAAATAGCGTTGGAAGGCTTAAAACAGTTCAGCGACAAGGACATAATCATAGTTGACACAGCTGGGCGCCACAAGGAAGAACGCGAACTCATCAAAGAGATGAAAATGCTCGAGGAGAAAATCACGCCAGACGAAGTCATGCTGGTAATCGACGGAACCATCGGTCAACAAGCCCTTGTTCAAGCCAAGGCCTTCAACGAGGCAACATCCATAGGCTCAATACTCGTGACAAAACTTGATGGTTCAGCCAGGGGTGGTGGCGCCCTTTCAGCTGTTGTGGCTACTGGAGCACCGATAAAGTTCATAAGCACTGGCGAAAAGGTTGAGGATATTGAGCCCTTTGTTCCGTCCCGGTTTGTTGGCAGACTCCTCGGCATGGGAGATTTGGAAACCCTCATTGAGAAGGTTCGCGAGGCAGAGATCAAGGTTCCAGAAAAGAAGGCTAAGGCTATTTTAAGCGGCAAATTCACGCTCACGGACATGTATGAACAGTTTGAGGCCATGAAGGGCATGGGACCCTTCCGCAAACTCTTGAAGATGTTGCCAGGCATGTCTTACAACATACCAGAAGAAGTGCTCGACACGGCTGAGGACAAGCTGGAAAAGTGGCGGGTCATAATTCAGTCAATGACTCCAGCTGAGCGGGAAAACCCCAAAATCTTCAACGCTTCAAGAATTAGACGTGTGGCGCGTGGTTCTGGAACAAGTGAGAAAGATGTGAAGGAGCTTTTGAAACAGTATGTTCTCATGCGGAAAATGTTGAAAACCTTAAGGCGAAAGAAGAGGCTTCCCTTCTTTGGGAAGGGACTGTCCGTTGATGTGGGCTAAGCCCTTTCTCAAACGAAGATGTGCTTAAAAGGAGTTTTTATGGGCATACTGGAAAAAGCCCTAAAAATGCTTGAAAAGCACCCCTTATGCGACCACTGTTTGGGTAGGCAATTCGCTTTTTTGGGGTATGGAATGGAGAATGATGAAAGAGGCAGAGCCATAAAGAACGTTTTGCTAATGGAAGCCCAAGCACTTGCCCGCGCTGAGAAAGGTGAAGGTTTAAGAATCCTAAAAATCCTTTCGTCAAATGGCTTCCGTGAGGACGCCGCGGAAATCCTCCGAAAAATGGGAAAACGCACTTTTAGGCAGAAAATGGCGAAAGCATGTTTTTTATGTGAAAACCGCTTCGAAAATGTTGATGATCTAGCGAAAAGGGCTGTTGAGAAGTTAGCTGAATACGAGTACGCCAACTTTTTGGTCGGCATAGAACTGCCTGTTGGGGTTGAGGAACGCGAGGACGAGTTTAAGGCTAGATTTAACGTGGAGTACGGCGAAAATATTAGGCTAGAATTTGGACGAATTTTAGGCAAGAAAATAGCCGCTTACAGCCAAAAAACTGTTGAATATAGAAAACCAGACGTGGTTGCGCTTATAAACCCCATGACCGGCGAAGTGAGGGTTCAGGTTAACCCCCTCTACATTGCTGGACGCTACAAGAAGCTTGTTAGGGGCTTACCCCAATCAAAATGGTTCTGCACCAACTGCTATGGTAAGGGATGCGAAAAGTGCAACTGGACAGGTAAAAAGTATCCGGAATCCGTTGAGGAACTGATAAGCGAGCCAATTTTGAGGGCGACATGCGGCACCAAAACTTCTTTTCATGCCTCCGGAAGGGAAGACGTGGACGCCCGCATGCTTGGAAAAGGAAGACCCTTCGTTATAGAAGTAGCTCAACCAAAAAAGCGTTTCCTAGACCTTAAACGAGTTGAAGAGGCTGTGAACGCCCATGCAAAGGGCAAGGTTGAAGTTTCTGGGCTCCGCTTTGTCGACAAGGATTTTGTGCGGAAGCTGAAAAGGGCTGAGTCGGCGCAAAAAGAGTACCGCGTCACTGTGGAATTTGAAAAAGAGGTCTCGGATGTGGATTTGCAACTGTTGGAGGAAAAACTAACGGGCGCTGTTGTTAAGCAAAGGACACCGTTACGCGTTTTGCATAGGCGGGCGGATTTAACGCGGGAAAAGTACATATATAAGGTTAAAGCTAAGAGATTGTCACCGAATAGGGCTGAACTGAAGGTTAGATGTCAAGGAGGGCTATATGTAAAAGAGCTGGTGACGGGTGATGAAGGAAGAACAACTCCAAGTGTTTCAGAAATTCTCGGAAATAAAGCGAAGCCTATAAAACTTGACGTTCTAAAAGTAATTGTGAAGGATGGTTAAAAGTTGAGGAAGTCAAAGGGATATCGGTCAAAGACGCGGCGTCTCCTTAGAAAAAGCCCTAGGGAAAGGGGCAAAATGCGACTGGGCAAACTGCTCCACGAATACCAACCTGGAAACAGCGTGGTCATAAAAATTGACCCAAGCGTCCAGAAGGGCATGCCTCACAGGCGCTATCATGGAAAAGTTGGCAAAATAGTTGGCGCGCGTGGAAAAAGCTACATAGTAAGCGTTACGCAGGGCGATGCTGTTAAGGAAATTATTGTTAGACCGGAGCATTTGGAGCCTTATGAGGGTGGTTGAAATGCTGGAAAAGGCTGAAACTGAAAGGGTTAAGGAGAAAAACCTTACCATACCGCAAGTCAAAAAGCTGCTGGAGGAACTCGGCGAAGAAAAACTGGACCAGTTCCAGAGGCGGGTGCTTGATTATGCTTCAAAGTTTTCTAAGGTTGACGCCGAAACAGCCGAAATGCTTGTGGAAAAACTCGTTAAGGAGTATGGTTTGGAAGAAGCTGAAGCCGTCCAGATAGTTAATTGTATGCCCGGCACCGTGGAGGAGCTAAGGGTTTTTCTTGGGGGCGGTCGCAAAATTATCGAATCCTCTAAATTGGAAGCTATGGTTAAACTTTTAAACGAACATAAATTGAAATAGCTCTTGAAACCGTATTTTAAAATGTGAGGAGTTAAAAAGGGAATACAATGGAGAAGGAGAAACGCTACGAAGAGTACGCCTACGTCCTAGACTTTCTCCCTCATGGGCGTCCCGGGGTCCGGATAACCGGGAGGGCTGGCTATAGAGCCGGCGCCCTAGTCCAGCTTGTCGGGGAGGAATTCTTCACTCTTCTGGAGGCTCTTGTTAAGGAAGGTGTCACATTAAAGCCCCACGACCGTGTTTATGTTGGGAAGGAGGCTCGTGAAGAGATAACCTACATAATTGGGCGGATAGGCTATGAAGAGTTGACTTCAGCCGCCAAAATGGAGCTTCCAGCGGTCATTAGCCGCATAGTGCTCAATCGTGAGAAATGGTTTGTCAACTTCTTCAACACGGCGCAAGCAATAACCCCAAGAATGCACGCCTTGGAGCTTATTCCAGGCATAGGCAAGAAGTACATGTGGCAGGTTATTAAAGAGCGGGAGAAAAAGCCTTTCGAAAGTTTTGAAGACCTGCAGAAGCGGACGGAAATTCCCAACCCTGTTAAGCTCCTCACAAAGAGGATTTTGGAGGAGTTGGCTGGCGAGAGCAAGTATAGGCTTTTCACAAGAGCCCGTTAAATTTGGCTGGTAAACATCACTATGAGCCTAATTGAGGAAGCGAAGCTCCTTCTTCGAAGATATCGAATTTATCCGAAGAAGCGCCTTGGACAGCACTTTATGGTTGAACCATCAATTTTTCAAGTTATAGCCAACTACGCTCAGCTCAGCAAAAACGATGTTGTTTTGGACATTGGCGCTGGTTTGGGCTTTCTGACACGCTTTTTAGCCGAAAAATGTGGAAGGGTCCTGGCTGTTGAATTGGACAATAGTCTTGTTAGAGTTTTGCGTGAACAACTTAAGGGCTTGCCAAACGCCTTGATTATCGAGGGCGATGTGCTGAAAATTTCGCTTCCAGATTTTAACAAGGTTGTTTCCATACCGCCCTATGGCATTTCTTCGGCTTTAATCCAGTGGCTTTTCAGCAAGAAGCCCGAGTGTACAGTGCTGGTTTTTCAGAAAGAATTTGCTAAACGACTTGTGGCTCCTATTGGAAGCGAGGATTATGGTTGGCTAACAGTTATGGCATATTACCACTTTGACGTTGAGCTTTTGGATGATGTGCCGAAGAGCTTTTTCCATCCACAGCCTGAAATAGACTCCATAATTGTCCAGTTAAAACCGAAACCGCCGCCTTTTAGGGTGAAGGATGAAGTCTTCTTTGCAAAGTTTGTGCAAGCCCTCTTCACTCAGCGCAACAGGAAGGTTAGAAACGCCATCCAACCCTTCTTGAGGAGAGAGCGTGCTGTTTCCAAGGCAACTGCCAAGACGGCTGATTCTATTCCCTTTCATGATAGGCGTGTGCGGGAACTGGCACCAGAAGACTTTGGTGAAATTGCCAATGCCCTCACCAACTAAGCGAGTGTTCTTCCGCAAGCATGTTTTTGATGTTTGGCAAGACGTTTACGAACCAGCAGAAGACTCCTTCCTTTTTGCTGAAAACTTAGCTGTGCGGGAAGGCGAAAAAGTTCTTGACATGGGAACTGGGTGCGGCATCCTAGGCATAATAGCCGCAGAAAACGCTTCGCTTGTTGTTGCTATAGATATAAACCCAGTGGCGGTGCGATGTGCAAAAGAAAACGCCAAACTAAACGGCGTCGCTGACAAAATGTTCTTCGTTCAAGGCGACCTGTTCACGCCACTGAAAGCGGAAGAAAAATTCGACCTAATCCTTTTCAACGCACCCTATTTGCCAACCGAACCACTTGAAGGCAAAACCCTAATTGAACGGGCGTGGGCGGGTGGGGCAAGTGGCAGAACAGTCCTAGACCGCTTTCTGCAAGGAATAGGTGGACATATTAAAATTGGTGGTCGTGTTCTGCTGATGCAGTCCACTCTCGCGGACGTGGACAAAACCATGAAAATTTTGGAGGGCAAAGGTTTAAGGGCGAAAATTGTTGCAAGTTTAGATCTTCCCTCCTTCGAAACAATAGTGCTCATCGAAGCGAAAGCTAACTCTTTGCAACCTTAAATCTTTCCAGTTGTGCGAGTGTTTCCCGCTTTTCACTTTCGCCTAAAAATGAAGCCTGAAAAGAGTTTCTTGCCAACTCATATATGTGCTGGGCATTTAAGCCCAGCGCCCTCTGCACCGCCATATAATTCTCGTTTATGTAGCCTCCAAAGTATGCTGGGTCGTCGGAATTTACAGTTACGACGAGTCCCTTTTCCAGCATCTTTTTTAGCGGATGCTCCTTCATGCTTTTAATAACACCCAACTTCAAGTTTGAAAGAGGACAAAGCGTTAATGGAATTTTTCGCCTTGCTAATTCCTTAACCAGATTTTCGTCATCAAGCGCGTGGTTTCCATGGTCTATGCGGGAAACTCTCAGAAGTCTTATAGCTTCCCAAACATATTCTGCTGGACCCTCCTCGCCTGCATGGGCAACTGTTAAAAAGCCCTCTTCCATGGCTTTTTCAAAGACTTTCTGGAATTTTGATGGTGGATTGCCAACCTCGGCTGAATCAAGTCCAACAGCTACGATCCAATCTCTGTAGGGTAAAGCCTCCTCCAATGTTTTGAAGGCTGAATCAACGTCTAAATCCCTTAAAAAGCACATTATCAGCCTTGTTGAAATCCCAAGCCTCATTTCGCCGTCTTTTAGGGCTTCATGTATGCCCGTTACAACGGTGTCGAATTTTACACCTCTTCTCGTGTGGGCTTGGGGGTCAAAGAATATTTCAGCATGTAAAACGTTTTGGGAACGCGCCTTTTCCAGATATGCCCATGTTAAGTCGTAAAAATCCTGCTCCCTTTGCAGAACTTTCACTCCTTCATAGTAGACCTCCAGAAAGTCTTGGAGTTTTTTAAAATCGTAGGCTGCCTTGGCCCCTTCCACGCTGCCATATTTTGGTTTGGTATTGTTTCTTCTCGCGATTTCCATCATTAGTTCAGGCTCAAGGGTTCCCTCAATGTGTAAATGAAGCTCCGCCTTCGGAATTTCTCTAATGAATGTTTCTATGGAGTTTTTGTCCCCCATTTTCAAGAATAGCGTTTTTCAACTGCTTTATAGGATTTTGTTGAAAAACTATATAACGTGAAGGCTTTACTATTGCTAGAAAACACCGCTGGAGGCAAGCCATTCATGTGCATAATTGGCAAGGACAAGTTGAAGGAGCTTATTGAAAATTATAAGTGTATATACCCATACGACTACAACCTCCTCGATGGAGACAGCTATGTGCTAACAGTTAAGGACGAGACTACGCTGAATTATTTGGAGCATAAAAACCTAATATCCTACGAGATAGTTTTCACACCGCCGAATTATGTAGCCCATTTGACAGCCAAAAGCAAGTACGGACGAATGGGTTTATCCTTCCTTAATGCGGCTAAAGTTCACAGCGGCTTTATAGGCAGACTCGCTCTCGAAATTGTGAACTTAAGCAATGACCGCTGTCCCATAACTATCAAGCGGGGTGACCCCTTCATGCACATAGAGTTCATAACAAGAGAAGGGGAGCCATCACCATACATTGGCGAGTACCAGTTTCAATACTTAACTGACGATGAAGTGAAGATGTACATTCCGATTTTGAAGCGTGTTTTTCCGAATTATGATGAGCTGGCGAAGATATGGTTCAAAAATAGACCGTTGCCCCCATAACTGCCCTTCACAGTCCTAAACTGGATTTGAGATTCATAATCTTAATCAAATATCGAGCATTTATGTGTGTTTGACAAATTGCTTAAATACCGCCATTCCATATGCTGAAAGGGATGAATTATGCGTGCACGCAACTACAGAGAGGTTAAAGGGCAACCCTACACTAGAAGAGAGTTTGTTAAAGGTTTTCCTCCACCTAAGATAACTAAGTTTACTATGGGCGACCCCAACGCCAAGTTCGAGTATGAAGCTAGGCTTATAGCCCTAGAAAGAGCTCAAATTAGGCATAACGCCTTGGAGGCTGCCCGTGTGGCGACAAACCGCCTCCTAATGGATAAGCTTTCAAACAATTACTTTTTGCAAGTTCACCCCTACCCCCATGTTATCCTTCGGGAAAACAAAATGATTTTTGGGGCTCATGCAGACCGCCTTCAAGACGGCATGAGAAGGGCTTTTGGAAAACCAATTGGCACTGCAGCGCGAGTGGAGCCAAACCAGACAATTATGACGGTTAGGGTGAACGCCAACGGCGTTGAAGTCGCAAAAGAAGCCTTAAGGCGAGGTGCCGCAAAGCTTCCAACACCGTGCAGAATAGTTGTTGAGAAATTGCAGGTTGGGGAAGCAAAAGCGTAGTGGTTGAGATGGAGAGAGATCTCGTTATATGGTTTGAAAACCTTAGGAAGGCGGACATATCCCTTGTTGGGGGGAAAAACGCGAATTTAGGCGAGATGCTAAGCGCTGGCATTCCAGTTCCGCATGGTTTCGCAATAACAGCCTACGCCTACAAACGCTTTATTGAGGAAACTGGACTAGCCAACGAGATTTACAAAATTATAAAGGAGACTGTTAAAGATCCGAACGACCCTAAGCAGTATGAGGAAGCCTCAAAGAAGATTCGTGCTTTAATCGAGTCCACGCTCATGCCTAAAGATATTGAAGAGGCTATCCGCGTTGCCTACAGAGAGTTGTGCAAGCGGCTAAACGTGGATGATGTTTTTGTGGCTGTGCGGTCCAGCGCTACGGCTGAAGACTTGCCAGATGCTTCTTTCGCTGGGCAGCAGGAAACATACTTGAATGTTAAGGGCGAGGACGAGGTTATTGAGAAAACCGTTAAGTGTTGGTCTAGTCTTTTCACGCCCCGCGCCATATTCTACCGTACCCAGAAGGGCTTCGCCCATGAAAAGGTTCTCATTAGTGTCGGCGTTCAAAAGATGGTTAACGCCAAAGCCGCAGGCGTCATATTCACAATAAACCCCGTCACCGGCGACCCAAACCAAATTGTTATTGAGGGCAATTATGGCTTAGGTGAGGCTGTTGTTTCCGGGGCTGTCACTCCAGACGAGTTTATCGTTGACAAGAGAACCATGAAAATCATTGAGAGACGCATTGCCACCAAGAAAGTGATGCACGCCCGCGACCCGAAAACGGGCAAGACCATGCACTTGGAAGTGCCCGCCGAAAAGCAGAATATTCCATGCTTAACAGATGAGGAGGTTCTTAAGCTAGCGGAGTTAGCTAAAAAAATTGAAGAGCACTATGGCAAGCCGCAAGACATCGAATGGGCTATTGACAGCGAATTAGGCTTTCCGGAAAATGTTTTCATCGTGCAGTCCAGACCAGAAACCGTTTGGAGCCTAAAAGCTGCTGAGACGGCTCCAGAAAAGAAGGTTGAGGCTGGTTTAGCAAAGCCAGAAGAGGCATTAAAAGTTGTTGTTAAGGGCATACCAGCTGGCAAGAGGGGAATAGGCTTCGGAGTGGCAAAGGTTGTCCTAAACCCTGAGGAAGCTGCGAAAGTTATGCGGAAGGGCGACATCCTCGTTACCGACATGACTAATCCGGATTATGTGCCTTTCATGAGGCTTGCAGGCGCCATAGTCACCGACAAGGGTGGCATAACTTGTCATGCAGCCATTGTGAGCCGTGAGCTTGGCATACCATGTGTTGTTGGCACTGAAAATGCCACGAAGCTTATGGTTAGTGGTGAAGAGTACACTGTTGATGCGAGAATTGGAGTTGTCTATGAAGGCATAGTTTCAGCCATGACTGAGCATTCGGCTGCGACATCTTTTGGAGCATCTGGTTCTCCAGCGTCCTTTGCCGGAGGAGTCTTCCAGTCCGTTCCTGTGACGGCGACAAAAATTTACATGAACCTCGGCGTTCCAGAGAAAATAGAGGATTATAAGGACTTGCCCTTTGAAGGCATTGGGCTAATGCGCATCGAATTCATCCTAGCCAGCTACATTGGAGAGCATCCACTATACTTGATAGAGATTGGGCAAAGCCAGAAATTTGTTGACAAGCTTGCGAAGGGCATAGCCACTGTTGCTAGGGCTATCCAGCCCCGCCCAGTGGTGGTGCGCTTCAGCGACTTCAAAACAAACGAGTACCGAGAGCTGAAAGGCGGAGAAAAATATGAAATTGTTGAGAGCAACCCAATGTTGGGCTGGCGGGGTTGCAGCCGCTACATAAGCCCATGGTATGAGAAGGCTTTCCGCCTTGAATGCCAAGCCGTAAGAAAATGCCGTGAGGAGTGGGGACTGAAAAACGTTTGGGTCATGCTTCCAGTGGTTCGCACCGTTTGGGAAGCCAAAAAGGTTTTGGAGATAATGCGGGAGGAAGGCTTGGAAAGGTCGAAGGACTTTAAGGTCTGGTTCATGGCTGAAACGCCTTCAATAGCCATTCTAGCCGACGAGTTTTCGAAGCTCTGCGACGGCTTCTCCATAGGCTCCAACGACATGACACAAGGCATACTAATGATTGACAGAGACTCAGAACGCCTCGGGCAGATGGGCTACTTCGACGAGAGAGACCCAGCAGTAAAAAGGATAATAGCCCACCTAATCAGGGTAGCACATGAAAACGGCTGCACAGTTTCTATTTGCGGCGAAGCGCCTTCAAACCTTCCAGACTTCACAGAATTCCTGGTGAGGGCTGGAATAGACAGCATATCCGTAAACCCAGACGCAGTAATAGCCACAAAGAGGCTTGTGGCGAGCATAGAGCAGAAAATAATTCTAGAAAAGCTTGCCGAACAGCATGAGCGAGCCCTAGGGCGCCAGGTTAAAAAGCCAAGAGAAGACTGGGAATGGACGCCCCAATGGGATGAAAACATAAAGTAGCCTTCGCTTAAGCTTCATTTCTCCAATCGTAAATGTTGGTGTCCCGCATTGGAAATGTTTGATTTTGAAGAAGAAAGGCTGAGACAAGAAATTATCAAAGTTGGAGCCAAACGGGTTTTAATACAATTACCAGAAGGACTAAAAGGTGAGGCTCCACGCCTCGCAAAAGTTGTTGAAAAAGCTGGTGCATTGCCAATAGTTTCCGCAGACCCCTGCTATGGCGCATGCGACCTGGCAACCTCTGAGGCTGAAAGCTTAGACGCAGACCTCATAGTGCATTATGGACATGCAAAGCTTCTAAAATATGAGAAAGTGCCCACCATATACATTGAGGCACGAGCAATCATAAGCATAACAGAAGCCGTTGAAAAAGCATTACCCTTAATGGAAAATTGGCATAAAATAGGCTTAGCCACAACCGTCCAGCATGTGCAAACCCTTGATGAGGCGAAGGAAATGCTAGTCCGCGCAGGAAAAACTGTCATGGTTGGCGACGCTGGACGCCTAAACTATCCGGGGCAAGTTGTTGGATGCGACTACAGCAACGCCAAATCCATAGCTGAGGACGTTGAAGGCTTCCTATTCATAGGTGGCGGACACTTCCACGCATTAGGCTTGGCTCTTTCAACATCAAAACCAACAGTGGTTGCAGACCCCTACGAGAAAAGGGCTTACCAGATAGACGAGGAAGCACAAAAAGTTCAGAAACAGAGGTGGGCAAGCATTCAAGAAGCCCAGAAAGCAAAAACCTTCGCAGTTCTCGTTGGACTTAAGCCCGGGCAAAAAAGGTTTGAAGAAGCCTTAACCATAAGGGAAAAGCTTGAAAAAGTCGGAAAGGACCCCTACCTTTTCGCCGTCAGAGAAATAGCACCCGAAATAGTCATGAACTTTCCCACGGTGGAAGCCTATGTTAACACGGCATGCCCACGCATATCCATTGACGCGCCTTCAAAGTTTCAAAAGCCAATGCTAACATTAAATGAGGCACTTGTGGTTGTAGGCGAGATTTCGTGGAGGGAACTTTGCAAAAGGGGATTTTTCTAGACAAAACGTATGACAAGGAAGATAATAATTTGCCTCGAAGTTGGTTCCGTATGAACTGGTGCCTTTGTTCCAGAATGCCGACTGTGCTAGACTGCCTACAACGAAGTGGGAAAGGTTTATTGAGCCGTTCTAGAGTATTCTAATAACCTTGTAACTGGGATGCTGAAAATGAGTTTCCAACCATCAAAACGGGACAGCGGGCAACTGGTTCTGCCCGGAGAACCCCTAGGCGTTATTGAAGAGTTTGTTCCAGACACTGGCACATACGTTAAGGATGGGGTGATATACTCCAAAGTTGTAGGGCGTTCTCTCCTAGATCTTCTAAACAAGCGGGTTTCAGTCTTTCCCCTTGTTCATGGAGCCAGAGTTCCAAATGTTGGAAGTATTGTTATAGGGCAAGTTTCAAACGTTCAGACTCAAATGGCGACGGCCCGCATATTTAAAATTGGAAAAAGACTTCTATCAGGATTTTTCACAGGAATACTCCACGTTTCCGATGTGCACTTAAGGTTTGTCGAGTCCATGTTCGACGTCTGCAAGCCTGGCGACATACTGCGCGCGAAAGTAATAAGCGAGAAGAATAGGGCTTACC
>ERZ1669248.213-NODE-213-length-32929-cov-14.841759_pt1 | contig 32929 bp, 25 predicted proteins | sample MGYA00579296_ERZ1669248 | MGnify/ENA primary metagenome ERZ1669248 (study PRJEB41166, sample SAMN08046057) | hot springs metagenome | biome: hot spring; feature: neutral hot spring; material: thermophilic sediment; isolation source: thermophilic sediment from...
GTAGGGGCGGATGAAATCCGCCCGCAGAATTTTCGGGCAGGTTTCACCTGCCCCTACATTGCCGATGAAATCAGCCTGCAGAAAAATTTTTTCGGACAGGCGTTGCCTGTCCCTACATTAGTGGCGAAATCCGCTCGCAAAGTTTTCGGGCAGGCGAAGCCTGTTCCTAAATTTCACGCAGCAGTCTATGTCAAGCCGATTGGGACTTGGATGTCAAGAAGCCACCTCGCCAACTGGCAGGCTCGGTCAACTTTGATGCCGACGGTTTTCGCCGCTTCCTCGTGGAACTCGTCTGCTTTGCTTGCGCCCTTTCGCGGCAAAAACAGGAACGGAACTTCGCCAGCAACATGCCTGCCTTTGACCGAGTTAGTTTTGTGGGTGCAAATGAGGAGCAATCTGGCGTCGTCGTATGCTTGAATTGCAGCCCAAAGTTTGGGCATGAAAATTTCAGCGAAGCGCTGTAAGGTGAAAACTTTCAACTCTGGGTCACGCCTGTGGGAGGCTTTGTCCGCTTCACGGATGTGAACGATGAGAAGGTCGGTTTCAGGCAGCAAATCGTTAACGAAGTTTGCAAGCCTTTCATAGCCTTCACTGAGATTGTCAAGGTCAATGGCTGGTGGGCGGCGGGGGCGAATTCCAGCAGCGATGCATAAGCCGCGCATAGGTATGTGGTCAGTGACTGCGTCCGCTCGTATCATCCCTGCGACCAAACGAAGGGATGGCAACTTGGGCATCATGCCCGGCTCGTAAAGCCAAATCAAATTTGCAGGTGGCTTGCCCTCGTCAACCCTCCTTCGGTTGATTTCATGTTTGTCAAGCAACTCAAGGGCGTCGTAGATGAGTTGCCGAACGAGCGCCTCGTTGTCACCTTTTGGCAGATGGGGCTCTATCGGTTCGCCTTTCAGGTCATCTGGCGGTTCGCAAACCAAGTGTCCAAACCCTTCATGCCAAAGCAAGACATGCCTTTGAGCCTTCAAAGGCACGAACCTAAAGCGGTTATCGCCCAACTTCTCTTGCAAAAGTTCCACCAACTCCCTCAATTCCTCGTCGCTCAATTCAACCTCTGTCTCGGTGATTTGCTCCCCATCGGTGGCGAGGAAAGCGAGGGTGAAGGCGACATCACGAAGCCCAAGCGGGACATCCGCCCCCAGCGCCCTGAAAGCGCCTCGCCCCGTGTAGAACAAAAGGCTGTCGTAGCCCAAAGTTTCCATAGCAGCCACTTCAGGTTGAACGGGAAGCCCTTCCAAAATCGTTTGCGTCCAGCCGACAGTCCCCTCCTTCGCCAGCCTGTGCAAGTTCACAAGGTCAGCGACTTCAAGAGGCGTTCTATTGCCAAAAACCTCCAATGGCTCGTCGGCAGCACCATCCCAAAGCACCACAACCCTCTTCATCACTAAGCAGTCACCTTCCAGCAAAGAGATTGAACTTGACAAAAGAAAGCATAGCACAACAGTGAGGCAATGAGTTCATGCATCGCAACTCGTCACCAGCGGTAGTATCGGTAGGGATCGTCGCCAAGTTCTTGCGTTTCCAAGTAGTCGGGGTGATAGAAACCAACGGCGGCATCGCTATCCTCAGTTTCCACCGACAAAGACGGCAAAGCGAGCCAGTAAACATTCGCTTGACGCGCCAAGTCGGAGAAATTCAGCCGAGCATTCTCTTCGTCTCCTGAGGCGACAAAGCGGAAACGGAAAAGCCGCCAATCGGTCGTTAACTTAACGCTTTCCCATAACCCTAATCCAGCGTAATCGCCACCAGCCCGTTGGATGTTGACAGTAATCGTGCAAGGTTGTTTCGCCTTAGCCCAAAAAGTCAATAGGTAAGTTACCCCAGCCTTGACAGGAATGCCTCTCTGGTTGAACTGGACATGCCAACCCGTGTCGCTGGGTTGAACCACTTCAATCCGAACGGACTTTGCTGATCCCTTCAGTGGCTCAGGCACTTCGTCAACGACCTCAAATTTTGCTTTGGCATTCCCATGCTGCTCTGCGAACCAATCGCTTAGACCTTGTGCGAAATCGTTATTCCGAAGCAACTCCTTTTCCCTTGGCGTGACGGTTGTCTTCAACTTGTGCCAACCGAACTCAAAACTGAGGTCATCCGCTTCAAACGAAGCACCTAAGTTCGCAAGCAACTGACACAAAGTTCTTGTCAAGCGCCACGATGAAAGGCGAAGGTAGGTTCGTTCTTTCGTGCGAAGCATTTCAGGGGTGAGCGAAACCAAAATTGCAACACCCTTGCCGATTTTCACACGCCCGAGTAACCCGTTTGCCCCAATTTCGCCTTCCCTTGCGGAAACGAAGACCGGCGCCTCAATGTCTGTCCGCAGCCTCAAATCCGACAGCGACAAGCCGATGCATTCTTCCCAGTTCGGAACTTCAAGCGCCCCACCAAAGGACTTGACTTCTGTCTTGAATCCAAAGGGCAAGTCGCTTTTGGAACGCGGAAGTAAGAAAACCCGCCCGCCTTCGTTCAAGAAATCTCTCAAAGTCCGTTCGTCAATGCTCGCTCCCTCGCCGACAATCACCAAAGCGGGCGTGGACGGAATTTGATTTACCCTTTGGAACTTGACGCCGAGGAACTTCAACAACTTTTCGCCTTCACTGTCGCCGATGTAGAAGGTAGCCGCACGGGGTTTAACCTTGGCGGTCTGGGCATACAGGAGGATGCGTTTTGTCAATTCAAACGCGATGGGCTCGTTGTCCGTCCTGCCTTCCAAGTCCAAAGTGCACCAAATCGCCAACCCGTTGCCGTAGTGAAGTTCCATCAAAGGCGTGTATGAAAGGTCAAATTCGCACTCCAAAATAGGTGTCCAACCGCTTCGGTGGGGTTTCTCAATGGCAGCGCTCGTCACGCTCCCGCGGTTGCCCCAATGCCAGCCGAAAGGCGGGTCACTGTTTGGGTATTCGTCGATACCGCCCCAAAACTTCGGAACGAGCGTCCCCTCCCCGCGCCAATCCTTTAGGTCAAAATTGTCAAGTCCCTCCACGATCGGATGTCTCATTTGTGACGGCACTATAAAAACCCGACGAGTGACATGCCTCGCCACACGAAAACCCATTGCTTCCCTTAGCCATTCTGGGTCTTGACTGAAAATGACCACACGCCCGCCTTGGGAAACGAAATCCCTAACCGAACCTGGCAACTGACCTTGCTCCAGAGCCTTTCGCCCAATGACGAGGACAGCATCTTTGAAACTCCCATCCCATCGTTGGACATTTGCACCTAACGCCTTCAAGAGTTTCGTCGTTTCGCCTTCAGGGTCAAAAACGAGGACAGGGAACGAAGGAATTTTTTGCGGCTCTGGGTAAACGCGGAAGTTAAACTCGTCGCTGTGGTCAATGCCTCCGATTCGGGCGTGAAGCCGAATTGTCCCGTCCACCTTGCTTGCAACTTTCGGAGACTCAAACTGAACCGACAGGAATTTCGTCTCTGCGACCTTCAACTTCCCTTTTTGTCGCCCTTGAGCGATTTCTTTGCCACTGACCTCAACTGACCAGAAGGCTTCAAAGGTTTGCTCTGTCCTTGAATCGTTGATGAGCACAATTTGCTTTTGGACGGTTTCGCCGCCGAAAAAGTGGTGGTCTTTGCTGGTGAAAGCATCTTTCGGTCCGGCGACCCAAGCGAGCGTATCGCTGTTGACCTCAAGCAATGCCTTCCCGCCAGGAAGCAACTCAAATCCGCCTTCAGGCCGCAAATAATGCATCGCCCAGCGGGGCAACTCATCAAAGTGAGCGCCTCTCTTACCTTCCACCCACTTGACATTGACAGTTTGGTCAGAAACTGCTCGGTTGCGCCTCCACAATTGAGTCTCCATCTCCCACGGCACCATACCACCCGTTATACCCCATGTCCTCCAACTCTGCCAAGTGTTTCGTATGAAGAGAGCCTGAACGATTTGAAATGCTGGCAATTCTATCAACTCGCGAGCGCCGTGCCAACTTGAATAGCGCTGATCGCCTTGAAAGGACTTGGCAATTCTTTGTCGGTATAAAGCCGTTTCAGAGGTGTAAGCGTTCGCTCCAAGGTAAATGGCGCAGAACTCCGTTGCCAGCGGTTCAGTAAAAATCGCTTCGCTGAAGCCATTTCGCCCACGCAGAAAAGTGGCATGAAAGGGCGTCCCGAACTCAATGCACATAAAGGGCAGGTCACCGCTTTTAGCCCACTCACTCAACCACTCTTCGCGCTCTTGGAGCGGAATCAAGTTGAGATACATGTTGACAGTGTGCAAGTCACCTACATCGGCTCCGTGGTGGGTAAAGACAGGGCGAGTCGGGTCGTGTCTCTTGACAATTTCCAATCCCTCTCTTCCTGCTTGAGCAAAAGCGTCGGTGCGTAAACCTTTTCTCCCGATGAGCAGCGGGTTTTGGTCTTGAGGCATCCCAAAGACATTCGGCGTAGTCGCCCACATCACGATGGAAGGGTGATTGCGAAGCCGCTTCAACTCCTTGACAACTATCTCCTCCCATGCTGACTTGCGCTTTTCATCCCAAGCGAGCCGCCAACCGCTCTCAAAGAGGAAAGGCGTCATGGAAGGCAAAGCACCCGCAATGAGAAATCCCTTACGGTCGGCTCTTTCAGCCCAAAGGTGGCGGAAATCAACGCGTCCTCTCTCGTAGTTGTCCCATGGCCATTGCTCTCCGATGTTGAAACCTGCTTTCATCAAACCGTCAAGCACGCCGTCAATGTATTCAACGACGCCAGAGTAATTTGTCCACTCGTCGGGCAAGCATGCCGGTCGCAACCGAATTTCTTTGCCGTTCAGGAAGAACCGCTTGCCTTCAACCCAAAATTCACGGAAGCCGAATACCTGCTGCCATTCGTCGTCAACGCCAGCCCCGACGATTCGCAGGAGAAGAGTGTAAAGGCTCGGCTGTCTAAAGTCCCAAAGTCGCGGGTTACTCCATTTCCATGTGAACTTGACAATTTGCTTTGATGCGGGTTTGAGTTCCCCTTGAGCGCGAAATTGCCTTTCTTCCCTGCCGTTCTCGTCAAGCAAGCGGGCGATACAAAGCACCTTTCCAGATTGGGCGACATTTGCGAGTTCTACCAAAACTGTGAGTTCCTTCCGCCTGACCGAAGGCTGGACGAATACATCGCTAATGTGAGCACCTTTTGGACGGCAGCGAAGGAAAACTTCGCCAGTAATCCCGCAAGCCCATTGACCTCCTCGCCGCAGTTTGTGGTTGACAACTTTTCCGGAAAACATCTCATCAACTTCGGTTTCGTTCGCTGCAGCGACGACGAGAACCCTAACGGTGGCGGTTTGACCTGGTCGGACGAAGTCGGTAATGTCAATTTCATCACCCGGCCAAGACACAATTCCGCACTTTCTGCCGTTCACAAAAACGAGCCCATCCGTGCCAATTCGCTGGAACTCCAAGGTGATGGTTTTCCCTGCCCAATCGCTTGGAATAGTTATGCTTCGCTCATACCAACCCCTGCCGACATCTTCGTTGAACCTGTCCCAGACTTCACCTTCCCCTCGCTTCACGATTCCCGGAACTCCCCAACCAGCGAAACAACCCGGAACGCGAATGAGCCCCCATGCTTTCTCATCGGGCAACGGCTCATGCAAGGCAGAGCCAATGGCGGGCATGAATTTCCAAACGCCATTGAGACAAATTTCTGAGCGGTAAAGCGGTGAAGATGCCGATGCAGGTGTCACTGCGACTACAACTACCAGCCAAACAAACACGCACCATTTCATCATTGACCCCCCACTTTCTTTTGGTCTGCTCAGCGTGGATAATTTTAGCCTGTGCAATACTTTGACGAGGAGGTGGTGGCAATGCTGACCGAGCAGCGGCTGGTTGAGTTGCTGGATGGATTTCCAGATGTGCGAATTGCCCTTGTAGGCGACTTCTTCCTTGACAAGTATTTGGATTGCGATAGGACGCTCAGCGAGGTTTCCCTTGAGACGGGATTGGAGGCTTTCCAAGTCGTTCGGGTTCGCTGCTACCCCGGCGCTGCGGGCACAGTCGCAAACAACTTGAGAGCCCTTGAGGTCGGAACCGTTTACGCTGTCGGGTTCTCAGGCGACGACGGTGAGGGCTACGAATTGAGGAGGGGACTGCAACGCATCGGAGTTGACTTAACGCATTTTCAAATTCGCCCCGACTTGATGACGCCGACTTACACCAAGCCAATGATGAAAGAGCCAGACGGCACATGGCACGAACTCAACAGGCTTGACATCAAAAACCGCCGACCTTTGCCAGACAACCTGCAGGAGCAAATCATCGCAAGTGTCAAGGAACTTTTGCCCAAAGTTCACGCTGTCGTTGTTTCCGACCAAGTCCAAGAGCGCAACTTTGGCGTGGTTACCGACAAAGTCCGAGCAGCCTTGTGCGAATTAGCGGCAGATAACCCCGACAAAATTTTCTACGCTGACTCGCGGGAACGAATTGGCGAGTTCACCAACTTTTTGGTCAAGCCAAACCGATATGAAGCAGCGAAAGCAGTGAGGGGCGAGTGGCACGGGAGCGTCTCTTTTGAGCAAGCGATTGAGTTTGGGCGTGAACTTTACGGGCGAAACCGAAAACCAGTTTTCGTCACCGTCGGCGAACACGGGATTTTGGTCTTTTGCGAAGACGGTTCATGGCACATCCCAGCCGTCCCCGTTACAGGGGAAATTGACATCGTGGGTGCTGGCGATAGTGTGACGGCAGGGATTGTGCCTTCGTTGTGCTTGGGTGCTCACCCTTTGGAAGCAGCGACAATAGGCAACATCGTCGCTTCTATCACCATCCAACAAATCGGAGTGACTGGAACGGCAACGAGGAAACAGGTTTTGGAAAGGTTCAGGGAAGCGGCAAACGCGATAACGCCCCGTCCGATAATTTGATTTCGTGAGCGGCGTTTCAAAAACTTGCGTCAAAATAAAAGCGACGCCTGCACCGACATCGCGAGGGGAGATGAGACATGAAGCGCCGTGAACTGCTCCGACGACTTGGGCTCGGCTTGACAGCAATGGGGCTTGGGCAAATTGCTGTGGGGCAAAGGACGAGGGTGCAGCAGTCTTCTGTGGTCATTGTTGCCGAGAAAGACAAACCTGCGGCTTTAGTGCGGAAAGCGGTAAAGGCGCTGGGTGGGATGGGTAGGTTCGTCAAGAAAGGGAGCAAGGTGCTCATCAAACCGAACATCGCTTTTGCCCGCCCACCTGAAGTTGCAGCGAACACAAATCCCGAAGTCGTTGCCGAATTGGTAAGGCTCTGCTTTGAGGCTGGAGCGAAAGAGGTCATCGTCTTAGATCACACCCTTGCACCTGCACGGGTATCCTACGAGATGAGTGGCATCGCGAAGGCAGTGGAGGCGCAAGGCGGGAGAATGGTTTATGTTGACCAAAGAGACTTCGTCCCGATTGAAGTCCCAAAGGGCAAAATCTTGAGCGCTTACGATGTCCGAGTGCTCAAACAGGTTCTTGATGCCGATGTGTTCATCAATGTTCCCGTCGCGAAAACCCATTCATCGGCTCGGTTGACTTTGGGCATGAAGAACCTGATGGGAGTCATTCAAGACCGAGGTGCTTGGCACAGGAGTGGCGACCTGCACCAATGCATTGCCGACTTCGTCACCGCAGTCAAACCCCATCTGACAATCATTGACGCCATCAACATCATGACTTCTGGCGGACCTGGCGGACCTGGGCGACTTGAGCGAAAGGACACAATTATCGCCAGCACCGATATAGTCGCCGCCGACGCCTACGCGACGACTTTGTTCGGGTTGACTCCCAAAGATGTCCCCCACATCATCAAGGCTGCCGAGTTGGGTGTCGGCGTCGCCGACTTGAACAAAATCAAGATTGTCAAGGTTTGAAGGGTTTAAGGCGCAGGCATTGCATGCACCGACAAAAGAGTTGATCGGCAGTGGCAGTGCCTCTGCCCCGCATCTCGTTTGGCGAAAAGAGATGGGAGTGTCAGCAATGAAAGTTGAGGATAGGCGTGAGACAAGACGAGAACGGATACAGCGCAACTGGTTTGCTGCTCGCAACTGGCGTCGGCTCGTTCAAATTTCGGCATTAGCGCTGTATCTTGCCCTTTTCTTAACCGCCGTCTACCCGCTCAGAACTCCAATCCCGCCGGACATCTTCCTTCGGTTGAGTTTACTCAACGACTTCTCGGCAATGTTGAGCAGCCGAACCGTTATCGCCCAACTTGTCCCTTGGGCTTTGGTCGTGCTCGTCGCAACTATTCTTTTGGGTCGTGTCTTTTGTGGCTGGATTTGTCCGCTTGGAACTCTCATTGACATCACCGACAGGCTCTTTGAGAAACGAGTCCGCCGACCGTTGATGAGGGAGCGAAGGTGGCGAAATATCAAGTTCTACCTGCTCGCTTTCGTTGCAGTCGCAGCGTTGCTCGGCGTCCAAATCGCTTTTCTGTTTGACCCTATTGCGCTGCTCACTCGCACCTTGACACTTGCTTTTTTCCCGCCACTGCAGTTTGGCTATCAACTGCTTGGAACTCGCGTGCCTGCAGTTGGCGATTGGCTTGGGCAGCACTTCGGCTGGATTTTCCCTGAAGCAACTGTTCACTTCCGCATGGGGATTGTCGCTCTCGCGATTTTCGTCTTGATCATAGCAGCCAACGCTTTGAGCCCGAGGTTTTGGTGTCGCAACCTTTGCCCGCTCGGCGCACTTTTGGGTTTGCTTTCAAAGTTTCCCCTGCTCCGCAAAAAAGTTTCCAACGCTTGCGACCATTGCCGAATTTGCAGCAGCCTTTGTAGAATGCAAGCCATTGACAACAACACAATTCGCACCAATTCGGTTGAGTGCATCCTCTGCATGTCTTGCGTTGCAACCTGTCCGACGAAAGCAATCCGATACACCTTCCACTTCGGCGACAATGCACCTGAGAAATGGGCTAAGGAAATTCCGGAGCGACAACCTCAACTTGTTCGGCGCAGGCTCGTGTTCGCCGGGTTAGCGGGACTGGCTTGGGCTGCCCTTGCCCGCACAAACGCTGGCGCTGAACTTTCCCTCACTCAACAGCCAATTTCGTCGCCCTTCCTTTTGCGACCGCCCGGCTCTTTGCCCGAAAATGAGTTTTTGAGCAAATGCATCCGATGCAGCATGTGCATGAAAGTTTGCCCTACAGGTGGGCTTCAGCCAGCAATCGCTGAGGCTGGGCTTGAAGGTTTTTGGACGCCAGTCCTCGTCCCAAGAATGGGCGAATGTGCACCTGAATGCACAGCCTGCGGTCAAGTTTGCCCGACCCAAGCAATTCAGCCCTTCACAGCAGAGGAAAAGGCTTGGCTTTACATCGGCACAGCGGTCATTGACAGGAGTTTGTGCCTTGTCTGGAACGCACAAAAGGAGTGTCTCGTTTGCGATGAAGTTTGCACCTACAGGGCGATTGAGTGGAAGATTATTGACGGCGTCGCTTACCCCATTGTCAACGACCAAATTTGCGTCGGTTGCGGGCTTTGCGAACTTCACTGCCCAGTTCAACCTCAGGCTGCAATACGAGTTTACAGTTTCGGCGACAAGCGCTCTTGGAGCAGGGAAAAGCGGAAGAAGTGGAGACAACTGGCGAAGCGAAAAGGCTCAACTTGGGAAGAGTTAATGCAGCAGCGGGAGGCAGGTGGACAATGACACGGCGAATTCTGTTGGGAGGTCTGTTGCTCATGTCAATTTGCATTGCACTGCCAAGCGAGCGACCGGTTTTGCCCGATGAAATTTTGGGTTGGAAGTGGGACGGGAAAGAAGAAACCTACGACCGCAAAACGATTTTTGACTACATTGACGGCACGGGCGAAGTTTACTTGGCTTACAACTTCCATCGGGTTTTCGTCCGCCGATACGAGAAGCCAAACCAACCACGCATCACCGTTGACTTGTTTGACATGGGTTCGCCAGAGGATGCCTTCGGCGTTTGGAGTTTTGAGCGGGACGGCAAACCCGTCGGCATCGGGCAGGATTCGGATTACGCTGTCGGGATGTTGAGGTTCTGGAAGGGAAGATACTTTGTCGCCGTCTGGGCTGAAAAGGAGACGCCGGAGACAAGAGAAGCAGTCCTCGCTTTGGGGCGCAAAATCGCTGAAGCGATACCAGAACCGGGGCAGCGTCCTGAACTGCTCCGATACTTGCCTCAAAAGGGGCTTGACAAAGACCGCATCGTCTTTTTCCGTCACATGCTCATCTTGAACCGCCACTACTTCATTGCCGACCGTGATATCCTGAACTTGAGCCCGAAAGCGGAGGGCGTCTTAGCAAACTACCGAACCGGCAAAGACACGATGAGGCTTATCGTTATCCGCTACCCGACTGAAAAGGACGCTGTGAAGGCACAAGAAACTTTCGGGCGAGCCTATCTGCGAGAGGGGCAAACTAAAGGGCTTGTCCGAACCGAAAACCGAAAGTGGGTCGCTGTCAAGAGGATAGGGCGAGTCTTGGCGATCGTTCTTGACTCACCGACTCAAAAGCAAGCGCTGCAAATCCTATCCGAGTTTGAAAGGCTTTGCAGCCGTCTCGCCAAGGGACAGCCTAAAAGCCTCGCTCAGTAGCCTTGTGTCCGTTGCTGAACACTCTGAGATACAAACGCACGGTTTTGTCTCAGCGACAACTTTCGTCGCGCTTCAATGACTTTTTGAAGCGCTTCGTCGGGAGTGTTTCCGGTTGCCGTCAGATGCCCCATTTTCCGTCCCGGTCGGGCTTCAGCCTTGCCGTAAAGATGCAGTTTGACATCGGGAATTTCCAACACGGCAAACCAGTTGGGTTCTCCGTCTTGCCACAAATCACCTAACAAATTGGCGATGGCGGCGGGACGATACAGTTCCGTTGAGCCCAAAGGCAAATTGCAAATCGCCCGAATAAGTTGCTCAAACTGGGAAGTGACCGAAGCATCAAAAGTCTGATGCCCTGAATTGTGCGGGCGAGGCGCTAACTCATTGACGAGCAACCGCCCATCTTGCGTGATGAACATCTCCACGCAGAGCAGCCCGACGACACCCAACGCCTCTGCAATCGCCTGTGCCAATTCTTGTGCTTGCCTTGCCAACTCAGGTGGGATGCGGGCAGGCATGACAGAAGTGTCAAGGATGTGATGGGAGTGGGTGTTTTCAGCGACAGGATAGACCGCCTCTTCACCTCGCAAATTTCTGGCGACGATGACTGAAACTTCCCGCTCCAACAGCACGAATTCTTCCAGCACGCAATCCACCTTACCCAACCGCTCCCACGCTTTCTCCGCCTCGTCGGGATGCTCAATTCGCACTTGTCCTTTACCGTCGTAACCGCCTGTCGCCGTCTTCAGCACGGCAGGGCAACCGATTTCGGAGACAGCACGCAGTAAATCTTCCCGCGAACGAACGGGGCGAAAGTTTGGGACGGGGAAACCGTGCTCGGCGAGAAAGGTTTTTTCAGCGATGCGGTTTTGAGCGATGCGCAAAACGCGGCTTGATGGGCGAACAGGAACAATGGGCTCAATCGCCTCCAGTGTCTCGGCGGGCACATTTTCAAACTCCGCCGTCACTACATCGCACCTTTGAGCCAAAACTTTTGCCGCTTCCACATCGGTGTAGGGCGCTGTGATTTCCTCGTCGGCAACTTGACCCGCTGGGCAATCGGGCGTTGGGTCAAGGACGACAACGCGATAGCCCATCCGCTTGGCGGCAATAGCCGCCATTCGCCCTAACTGTCCACCGCCGAAGATGCCAATGGTTTTGCCAGGCAGAATGACCCCGCTCATAACGCACCTCCTTTCGGGGACGCTACAAGTTCATCCCAACTTGTAGCGCAATTCAGCGAGGCGGTAAAGCCTCTGCCAAAACAATCGGTTAAAGGTGAGGACGAAAGCGCTCATTACCGTAATGCCCCAGACAATCGCGGCAGCATGCCCCTCAGTCGCTGCAAGGGTGATGTAAGCCCCTAATCCTGCTGTCGTCAACCTCTGCTTATGCCACTCAATGACCTCAGCAACAATGCTGGCATTCCACGCCCCACCCCATGCTGTAATCGCCCCAGTGACCCAATGGGGGAAAAGGGCAGGGATAATGAGCCACCGCCACCGTTCCTTGGCAGGAAGCCGAAAAATACTTGCTGCCTCTTGTAGTTCTGTCGGAATGCTCATTGCTCCTGCGATAGCATTGAAAAGCACATACCATTGAGCTCCCAACATCATGGGGATAACGCTTCCGATAGCAAAAGGGAATTGAGTTTTCAAGAACACCAACGCCAGTAAAGGGTAAAGCATGTTGGCAGGAAACGAAGCAGCGATTTGAACCAACGGTTGAGCGAAGCGAGCAAGGTTGGGGTTCAACCCGATGAAAACGCCGGTGGGTACCCAAACAAGTGTGCTCACCACCACGACAACAACAACCCTTGCCAATGTGACCAAGCCAAGCCCGATGACTTTTAACATCTCACTAACACTCAAATCCGCAACGACGATCATAACCCCCCGAACAAACCAGTAGGCACAGAAAGTGAAAAGGGCAAAAGTCAACCCCCGACCTAACCCTAAGGAAACATGCTCAGGCAAGGAGGCTTCACTGAGCCTCGTCATTTTTCTGTCTAACCACTCTCCGACATCCACAGTGATCCGCTTAAACCAACGGCGCAAAAGTTGAGTGCGTCGCACCAGGTTCAACACCCAAGAACCCACCTTTGCAACTGCCTCTGTCTCTTCCGCACGAAACTTTTCCGCCCACGCAACGACCGGACGCCAGAAAAACTGGTCAACTGCCACGATGGTGACAACCATTGCCCCGATAGCCCAAAGCGTCGCAGCCAAATTGCCTTGTTCAACCGCCGTTGCCATGTAAGAACCCAGCCCAGGCAATCGATAGTTCCGCCTCAAGACGGTAATGGCTTCACTGGCAGCCAAAAAGAACCAACCACCAGCAAAAGACATCATCCCATTCCAAACTAAAGGCAACATGGCGTAGGACACTTCCACCTTCCAAAACTTTTGCCATCGGCTGAGCCCCATCATTGTTGCCGCCTCTTTTAAGGGCTCTGGCAAGGTGAGCAAAGAGTGATAAAAGGCGAAGGTCATGTTCCACGCTTGCCCGGTGAAGATGGCAAAAATACTGGCAAGTTCAAGACCGAATAAATTGGTCGGGAAGAGGGAAACAAAAAACGCCACGGTGGCAGAAAGGAAGCCTAAGACGGGCACCGATTGAAGGATGTCAAGGAGTGGAACAAGAAACCGCTCAGCGCGGCGGTTTTTGGCGGCTATTGAACCGTAAACCAAGGAAAAGGCGACCGAGAAAGCAAGGGCGACAAACATCCGAAGGACACTTCGGGCAGCGTAATAAGGCAGCAAGGTAGGGTCTAACGGAAGGGATGCGGGATGTTGGGGAGAGAAGCGAACAAACATCCCTTGCCCGACATGAACTGTCGCGTAAAGGAGTGCAAATAATCCCGCAGCAACCAGGGCATCGTATCGGTTAAACAGGCGTATTTGTTTCCCTAACATCCCCTTCACTCCTCCGCTTGAAGCATTTCGGTGGTGGCATCATAAGTGAACAGTTCAGCGTAGCGTCCCCAATCAATTGCCGTTTGCAATTGCCGTCTCGCTTCCTCTTCGCCAAAATGCTCGTCCAAAAGGTCAAGGAAAAATTCCATCGGCAAGGTTTTATTGCGGGTTGAGCGTAAGGCAGCGACGATGCGAGCGATAAGGGGAATCTGGAGCGCTAAGTCCCGAAAGATTTCTTTCCGCCTCAAAATGTCCGCTTCCAGCCACCTGATACCCATTTCCGTAAGGATAAGGTCACCCTCTTTTACCTCTACAAACCCCAGCAATCGGGCAGCCTCCACGATGGGCAGCAAATCGTCAATGGGTAAGTGAAGGCGATGAGCGAGTTCGTGCAAGTCAATCTGCCCTTCTGCATCGGCAAGGATATGGAGCAGACCAGCAATGCCTCCTACCCTCGCATGAGGCAGCGGAAGGAAAGGTGGTGCGGGTGCCTCAGTCGCCACCACGACCTTTTGGTCGGGACGATGGGGGTCAGTCATCCATCGGTATAAATCGTCAAGGACAGCGCGAAAGGCTGGGTTATCGGGGGAACGGGGATGGGGAAGGTCAACTACTATTTCTGCCCTTAGCCTTGTCGGACGACCACCGAGAACTAAAATCCTGTCAGCCAGTTGAACCGCTTCTTCCAAATTGTGGGTCACCATCACGATGGCTTTAGTGGGCATCTTCCGATCAAGCCATAGCCTTAACAATTCTGACCTGAGGTTTTCCGCTGTCAAAACATCCAGAGCCGAGAAGGGTTCATCCATGCATAACAATTCAGGTTCCACAACCAGCGCTCGCGCTAACCCGACCCGTTGTTTCATCCCGCCAGATAACTCGCGGGGATAAGCGGATTCGTATCCGTCAAGCCCCATCATGTCAATGACCGCCAATGCCCTTTTTAACCTCTCCAATCGGGGCACACCCCTTGCCCTTAAGGGCAATTCAATGTTTTCCAAAACCGTCAACCATGGTAGCAAGGCAAACTGCTGAAAGACCAATGCTGCGTCAGGATGAACGCCTCTCAACGGCTTTCCGTGTACCAAAACCTCACCAGAGGTCGGCGGGATAAGTCCCAGAATGATGCGCAACAAAGTGGATTTGCCCCCTCCCGAAGGACCGACAATGACCACCCACTCACCCGCTTTTACGCTAAAGGACAAGGGCGATAGGACTTGAATGACCCCTTGCCCATCTGGCGATGGGAAGGCTTTTGTGACCTCCCTCACTTCTAACAGAGTCGTCTGCTCAGCGGTCGCAATAGGTTGCTCTATCACGAAATCGTTCTCTCCTTTCCATCCCTTGGAGAACGGCAAGGTTAGTGCGGCATTATGGGTTTGTTTCAGGGATTTTGCTTTGCAAGGCGGCTTGGGTTTGAGCCTGTCGGTAAGCCCGCAATCGCTCGCGAATTTCGGGATACTTGTTGCCCAGAATGGCTGCCGCTAAAAGGGCGGCGTTGATGGCACCTGCCCGTCCAATCGCTAAGGTGCCGACAGGCACGCCCGCTGGCATCTGCACGATGGAGAGCAACGAGTCCAAACCGTTTAAAGCCGCGCTGGGAACTGGAACACCCAAGACAGGCAACACCGTTTTGGAAGCCGTCATGCCAGGTAGATGCGCTGCCCCACCAGCGCCGGCGATGATGACCTCTAACCCTCGCTCTTCGGCGGTGGCAGCATACTCAAACATCCAATCAGGTGTCCGATGGGCGCTGACGATGCGCACTTCATAAGGTATGCCCAGTTGCCGAAGCGTTTCGGCGGCATGCTTCATCGTTTCCCAATCGGAGACGCTGCCCATGATGATGCCGACCAAGGGGCGTTCTGGGTCCATTCGCTCCCACCTCCAAAGAATTTTTCGCTTGCAAATTTTGACACATCGGGTAGTCCGCTGTTTCGCCATTTTTCATCGGTCACCTAAAGTGGAGCGAATAGGTGTGTTGGGGCTCATTCAATTTCACAATGAGCCATCAGCGGCGAAATTCAAGGCTGTGATGGAGTGGGCAAGGAAGATGAAGGTAGCGTTGAATTTGGGCGGCAAGTTTGTAGTGGAGCACTTGGTTCCCCCACGCTTTCCACTGATGCCAAAATTCTATGCGGTCGTGCAAACCAGTTTGAAATGGAGGTGGCGACAATGCGTGTCGGAGTTGTGACTTTCACTGATGGACGCAAGCGGGTTGCGGAAATGTTGTGGGAAGATTGCCTTCGGTTCCAAAGGAGGTTGGTGGATTGGCTGAAAAGCGAGGGGCACGAAGTGGTCGCCGACGATGTGGTCGTGTGGAATTGGGAGACGGCGAAGAAGCAGGGCGGCAGGATGCGGGAAACGCAATGCGATGCCGTCATCTTCAACTTCTGTGTCTGGTCATTCCCGGACTTCACTGTTCAATGCGCACAACAATTTGACGCCCCAATTCTGTTTCTGGGCAACATCAATCCAGGCTACCCCGGCTGGGTTGCTTTCTTCGCTTCCGCAGGCGCCCTTGACGAAATTGGTCGCCCATTCGGGCGAGCCCTCGGCGACATTGACGACCCGAAAGTGCAAGAAACCATCCGTGAGTTCTTGCGCCGAAATTCCCCCGACAAGCGACAAAAAGGTTACGAGGCTGCAAAGAAACTTTTTGGCTTGAGATACGGCGAAATGGACGGTCCGTCAATGGGCATGTATACAGGGCACATTGACCAGAGCCAGTGGATGCGGCAATTCGGAATCCATGTCCACCATGTCAGCCAACTGACAATTGCTGCCCGCATGGAGAAAATCAGTGATGACCGCGTTGAGGCTGGGCTGAAATGGCTTGAAGAACACGCTGCCGCCATTGAGTGGGACCCGCCTTACCTTTCACCTGGGCTTGACGGAACTTTGGCTCGCCAAATCCGCCTTTACCTTGCGGTCAAGGATTTGTGCAAGGAGGAAGGACTTGACTTTTGTGGGCTGACTGGGCAATTGGACTTTACGGAATGGGAACGGGGCGTGACAATGGACTTGCCTGAAGCCTTGCTCAACGACATCGCAGATTGGGAGGAGAACCCAAAGAAAGTCATCATCACCGCTACCGAATGCGACAGCAACGGTGCATTGACGATGCAACTCATGCACAACCTCACAGGCACTCCCGTTTTGTTTGCAGACCTTCGTCACTATCACGCTGACCTTGATGTTTACGACCTTGTGAACTCAGGACAGCATTCCCCTTGGCTCTCAAAATACAGTGACGACTTTCGTGTCAACTGGAAGGAAGTTCACTTGCGACCTGCCCCTAAACTCTACTTCCCTTGCGGCGGGGCATCGGTCGCCTTTTTCTCCGACCCCGTTGACAAAGTCACATTCGGTCGCATCACTCGTTACAAAGGTCGCTACCGAATGCACATTTTCACTGGCAGTTTCGTTCGGTTTGGCAAGGAGAAAGATGAAGAACTCGCCCGCATGACAACTTGGGAGTGGCCACATGCTTTTGCGAGATTTGATTGTCCGATGGAGGTCATCGCCAAAAACTTCTCCTGCAACCACATCCACGCTGTTTTGGGCGACTGGGTTGGCGAATTGGTCGCAGCCTGTGAGTATTTGGACATTGAGCCAATTGTCCTGTCGTGAGTGTCGCTGTGAGTTTTGCAGTTGCGCAAATGTGGGGCAGGGGCATTGAAGCCCTTTCAGGTGGGAGAACTCGCGGCGAAAAGGATAGTCGGCAGGGTGCTGTCCTTGCCCCACTTTCTCACTTCATTGAGACCTCAAGCCCTTCTCCGTCCAAAACAATGTTCACGCTGGCACGACAGTTCTGAGGGTTGCGGACAAACTCAAGGTAGTGCCTGAGTTGGTGGGCTAAGTTGACGCTATTGTGGGCAAGGATAATGCTCCCTGACCGCAATTTGTCCCACGAAGCCAAAAGAATGTCCAGATAAATCCCTTTCCCGCTTTTGCCCGCACCGTCAGCGTCAAGGTAAAGCAGGTCCACAGTGTCGTTGAAATTAGCCAATACTTCAACAGCATCGGCAGCGATAATTTCCACCACAGGTTCGTCTGTAATGCGTTTGACATTTCGCTCCGCTCTGGCTGCTTCATCGGGTTTAATCTCTATGCCAACCAGTCGCTTGGCATCATAACACTTTCCCGCACCGATAGCGGCGCCGGCGTTGCAAATGAAAGTGAACCCACAAAAGATACCAGCCGCCACCATGACTTTGGGCTGAATGATTGCGTTGATTGCGTAAATCAACCTATGCATCCTCGGCGTAATCGCTGTCCAAGGGATGTCAAACTTTTCTGCCACTTCCCTTCGGTGAACGAGAAACCTGTCTCGGTCGTAATTGGTGTGGGGCAAAATTCCAGCCCGTTGCAAAGTCGCAAGTGCCTCGTCAACGATTTGAATCTCTCGTTCCAACGGCTCAAGTTGCTTGAAAGGCTCTCGGTAGTCCATCACATACCTGTTCCAGTCAGGGCTACGATACTCAAGCATGCTCCCAACCCCCTTTGTGAGTTCGCTTGCATTCCATCGTTCGCACGGCGGAAAAGTTTAACGCCTCCAATTGTGCTGCATTGGGGGCTAAAGTTTTCGGGGAATTTGGTGAAGCAGCAGGGTTGGTGGCACTTCTAAGCCGTGAGATTCCATGAGGGATTCATCGGCGAGCAGAGTCGCTATATTGCCGTCCGCCACTATCTCACCTTTGTCAAGCAAAATCGCTCGTTGGCACAAAGCCAAGGCTGCATCAAGGTCGTGGGTGGCTACGATTTTCGTCACATCAATTTGCTTCAGCAATTTGAGCAATTGTCGCCTTGAGCGTGGGTCAAGGTTCGCTGTCGGTTCGTCCAGAACTAAGACTTTGGGCTGCATCGCTAAGACCGTCGCTATCGCCACACGCTTTCGCTCTCCGAAACTCAGTTGGTGGGGCGAACGGTTGGCGGCGTGGCTCATCCCAACCATTTCAAGGGCTTCAATTGACCGCCTTATGGCTTCATCTTGGTTCAGCCCCAAATTGAGCGGACCGAAAGCGACATCTTCAAGCACCGTCGGCATGAAGAGTTGGTCGTCTGGATCTTGAAAGACAAGCCCAACCAGTTTCCGAACTTTCAGCAAGTTCCGCTTCGTGACTTCCTCCCCGAAAACGAAAACTTTCCCCTCGCCTCTCAAAATACCATTCAAGTGCAGAAGCAAAGTCGTCTTGCCAGCACCGTTTGGACCGATGATTGCAACGGATTCGCCTTCAGTGATGCCGAACGATACGCCTTTCAAAGCATTCGTCCCATCAGGATATCGGTATCGCAAATTTTCAACCCGAATGGCTTCGCTCATCTGTCATCACCTGTAATGCCTTGAGCGTTGTGGATTGCTCGCTTTTGGCTTTCGCTTACGCATTACTTTCGCAGTGGAGAGTTTTTCGGATTTGTAGGGGCGCATGAAATGCGCCCGTGAAATTTTCGGGCAGGCTTCGCCTGCCCCTACATGTAAGTGAGTGAGCAGCCCTTCAAATCTTACCGATGTGTGGCGAAAACTATGGCGGCGAGAACGACCACGAATGCAAGCAAAATTGCGAAATCGGCAAACCTCATCCTCTGAAAGGAAATCGTCCTAAACTCGCCGTCAAATCCGCGAGAAAGCATGGCAAGGTAAATTCTCTCCGCACGGCTGTAAGTGCGGAGCATCAATGCCCCTGCCAGCCTGCCGATATTGAACGCATCTTTCATGGTCTGCTTGCGCGGGCAACGGCTCAGGTAAGCCCTTGACATTCGCATCGCTTCCTCGGCGAGAACGAACAGATATCGGAACATGAACGACAGCATGATTGTCAACAGCGATGGCACTTTCAATTTTCGGAGGGCATCAAGCAGTTGGGTGAAGGGTGTTGTCGCCGAAAGCCAAATTGCAGCCCCAACACATAAAACCATCTTGATGGTCACTTGGATGAAAGTCTCTTTTGACCCGCCAAGCAAAAGACCGAGCACTCCCAAGCCGATAAACGGAATTACTGGCGAAATTCGCACCAAGACCCACTTGACAGGAACGCGGGCGGCGATGAGCATCGCAACCAACAAACCAGACAAAACCAACCAAGAGCCATAAGTTGTTGGCTTTGTGAACAAAACGGTCAACGCATATGTCAGGAACATCAACAATTTCGTTCTGCCGTCAAGTTTCGCCAACCAACCTTTTGGCGGCTGGAGCAAGTCAAACATCACTGCGGTTCATCCTCCTGAGCATCTTGCCGAGCAACCAGACCAGCCCAGCAGTGACCAGAATGCCCACAAAAGCCGCAGCCGCTTGTCCGATGAACCCCTTGACTCCTGGCAATGCATAGTCCCTAAATGGTGCGAGATAAACTTGACGCTCCCTTTCGGCGAACCCGAACATTTCCGCAACCCGCTCTAATCCGTCGGGCAATTCGGACGCAAAAGGCAAAAGCGCAATTGTCAGTAAGACGATTGCCACGAGGGCGATTAACCAACTATTTCGCTTCAACACGCTCAATCACCTCGGCGGAAGTGCGGTGTCCAAAGGTCACTCGGCACGCGATTGACAACAAGCGAATTTATCCCTCAGCAACCCTCAATCTGCACATCATTTTCATCCCCGCACGAGGTCTGGCTTGGTTCGTTTGATGAAAGTGAATGCCGCTACTGTGACCAGCGCTTCACCGATTCCGATTATCCCGTGAATTGCTGTCATTGCTGGTGCGACGACGGACAAAGGGACAACGCCCGATAACGCTAACTCCAAAGCGCAAGCGAAAGCACCTAACACGACAGAAAGCCAAGCGGAAATTGCTATGGCAAGGATTTCGTTGCGACAAAGTTTTGCCAACCAGCGATAAATCCAGTAGCAACACCAACTGCCGATGACTGCCATGTTGAGGACATTAGCGCCTAAAGCCAAAATCCCGCCATCGTTGAACAAAAAAGCCTGAACAATTAGCACGACCGAAATCACAATGACCGCAGCGTTCGGTCCGACGAGCAACGCGGCGAGCAGACCGCCGAGGACATGACCTGAAGTGCCGCCTATGATGGGGAAGTTGAGCATCTGAGCGGCGAATATGAAGGCGGCAGTGATTCCCATCAGCGGAATTCGCCTTTCGTCCAATTCGTCGTGAGTTTTTTTGACCGCAATGCTAACTGCCGCAAGTGCGGCGGCATTTGTTGCGACCATTACGGGATTGCTCAAAAAGCCGTCAGGAATGTGCACCTTCAATCACCTCAAACAATCCGTCGGCTTCAAGGACTTGTCTGGACGCTTCGTGCTCGCCCAGTTCCTTAAGCCAAGTTGACATTTGCTCCCTGACCTCCTTCGGAATGCGAACGGTCAGTTCCTCACCCGTGTCGGTGTTCACGAAGTGAACGAAGATTTCGTCGGACGGAATGAGTTCAATGTTTCGTTTGCCGTAAGTTGCGCCCGTTGAAATTTGCAAGCCGTCAACCATGCAAGAGGGTGGGGGCTGGGGTGGGCAACGAACCGTTACCTTGATGCCAAAATACTTGCGAGCCTTTAAATTTGTCAAGGCAAACTCGCCAAGCCTAAGTCCCAGCGCCAGAAACGGACCAAAGTGACCGTGAAAGTTTATTGCCGCTTCTAACTCCCGCTCGTCCATAGCCCTCTCTCCTTCCGAATTTGCTCAATTGTCAAGACCACTATGGGCACGACGATTACCTGCAGCGCAATTCCCGGCAGCCCTGCAATCACTGAAGCAAGCCCAAACGCGCCCGCAGGAAGTTGAAGCAAAGGCGCGACGACAGTCGCAAGCAGAGTCAAATCAACGATGATTCGTGCCACAATGGCAATAATCGTGCTACTCAAGACCGAAATAATTTTGCCACCTTTGACGCCTTTTTGCACTCGCTTCCCGAAAGTCCGGTAGCAGATTGAGGCGACCGATGAAAGGACTGGAAGTTCAATGCTCATCAGTGCCGCTGTCGGGAGAGGCGGCATTCCCGTCAAAAAAGAAGAAGCCCAAGGTGTGACGAACCCGACGGCAGCGGCGACGACGGGCGAAACGAAAAAGCCAGCAGCCAAAATTGGAAGGTGCATGGGGAGGAAAACTCTACCCAGCCCAACGATGTGGAACAAAATCGGCACGACGATGCCAAGCGCACCAAACAACGCAGCGATGAGAACTTCCAGCATCGTTTGAAGCCTTTTATCCGCACCCATATTTTCACCCCTCACGGAGAAAGTGACGGCGACTTTAAAATTTTTGCACGCAAGGCTGAGATGCGGCAACAATTTTCGGAAAGGTGTGTCAAAATTTTGCCAGAAAGGGGTAGCGATGATGAGCGACAACGGACATCAAAAGTTGTTGGTTGACAATAGAGGGTTGCAACTTAGGGACAGGTTCGGGAGAGTTGCCCGAAAGTTTCGGATTTCGGTGACTGACCGATGCAACTTTCGCTGTGTTTTCTGTATGCCCACTAACCCCGTTTGGCTGCCTAAATCCGAAATCCTGACCTACGAGGAAATCGCACGCATCGCTAAAATCCTCGCCCAAATGGGAGTGACGAAAATTCGCCTTTCTGGGGGCGAACCTTTGATGAGACAGGATATTGACAAACTTGTGGCGATGCTTCGCCAAATACCGGCGATTGAGTCTATTGCGATGACAACCAACGGGTTCTACTTGCCTGAAATGGCTGGGAGGCTTAAGGAAGCAGGGCTTGACAGTGTGACCGTTAGTTTGCACAGCCTGAAACCTGAGCGCTACGAGGAAATTGTCGGTAAGCGTGAGGCTTTTGAACGAGTTGTGAATGGCTTGGAGGTCGCCCAAAAGGTTGGGCTGAAACCCATTAAGGTCAATGTCGTTGTCCTTCGCGGCTGCAACGATGACGAAATTTTGGACTTTGCGGAATTGGCTCGCAAAACTGGCTTGACAGTTCGCTTCATTGAGTATATGCCTTTTGACGGTCGCAATCTTTGGCGACCCGACTTGCTCGTTTCAGGCGAGGAAATCCTTCGGACCATTGAAGCCGTTTACCCTCTCGTCCCGCTTCCTCGTGAACGAGGCTCAACCGCTCAAGTTTACAGGTTTGCCGATGGGATTGGTGGCGACATTGGCGTCATAACCTCCATGACCGCGCCCTTTTGCAGTGATTGCGACCGCATCCGCATGACCGCCGACGGCAAAATCGTCCCATGCATGTTCAGCAAGGACGAATACGATGTCAAGTCCCTTTTGCGCAGTGGCGCGAGTGATGACGAAATTGCCGCCTTCATCCGTCAAGCCTTTTGGAACAAATTCGCTGGCGTTGAAACGCTCCTTAAAGAGCAGAAAGTCATCCTCCATGTCCGACCGATGTATAAGTTGGGCGGGTAGGAGGTGTTCTTGTCCGCAAACGCTTTATGCAAAAGTGGGTGTTCACTCCCTCACAAAAGGTCGCAAAAAGTCGTGCCAGTCGGGATTTCTCAAGGCTTGCATCAATTTCGCATAGCCCATGTAAGGCAAATAAGCGGGTTTGCGGGGTCGTTTCCTGAGAGTCATCCCCGCTTCCTCAGGTGTGCGGTTACCTTTCTTGCTGTTGCAGCGGGTGCAACAGGCGACGAGGTTATCCCAATCGGTCTTGCCGCCCCTGTCTTTCGGAATCACATGGTCAATTGTCAAGCCAGGACCTCGGTAGCCACAATATTGACAAGTGTAATCGTCACGGATGAGGATGCTCCTTCGGTTGAGCCGAACCCTTGCGGGCGGTCGGCGAGCATAGACCATCAAGCGGACGACAGAGGGCACTGGCATCCGCTCGCGAGCGGCATTAATGACCAAACCGTTTGCGGGTTTAACCATTTCCGCTTTCCCTTTCATAAGGAGCACAATCGCTCGTTTTGCGGAGACGACATTCAAAGGTTCGTAGTTTCGGTTCAAAACGAGCACTGGCACATTGAGCACGCCATCTTTTGAGTGGAAAGCCGTCACCTCCTCTGTTCGTCTGTTGTCAACTGTTGCGTTGTGCATGGCAGTTCACCACACGCTTTCAAATTTGCGTGTTGGCATTAATTTTGCCGCAAAAAACCTAAACCTTCAACACGGATGGTTGCCGGCTCGCCCAAACTGCCCTGAACTTCAAACCGAACGGGCAAAAACCGCTCAATGACCCATATGTGGGTGATGGTGTGCTGTGTTAAGGTGCTTGTCTTTATGGCGGACTCTCCTTCAGCGAGAGCCATGAACAAAACGATTTGGTCGGCGAGGTGTTCATCAACAGGAGCATCGGTGCTCAGATATTTGGCAAAACTGTCAACGGCTTCATCGGCAACTCTCTCGGCTGGCTTGCCCAGTTCGCCGAGGGAAGAGAAGCCTGCAATGACATCCTCAAATTCGGCAATGATGAAAAGGACAGTCCCCGTTGAAGGAGACGGGAGTTCACGAATGTCAACTTCAATCTCCCTTTGGCGGAAGCCCATGCCGAGCAACCTGTTGACAGCCTGATTGGCTTGTCGCAAAGCGATTGAGCGCTTAAGGTTTGAAAGGGCGCTGTAAACCCATATTCGCTTCAAATTGCCTCGCTGTGTCAAATTGATGGCTTTCATCGGTTGACTGATGGGGAAGATTGACGCCTCAATCTCGCCGCCGCCTCTCGGAAACCATCCAGCCTTGACGAGTTTTAACTCGCCGTTTGCCCCCATTTTTCGCACCATCGGCAAGAACACGCAAGCGATGTAGTCGTAAGGCGGGCTAAAAGGCACATGAGTTCCGCATCGGATTATTCGGACAGAAGAAGGTTGTTCGGCAAAGAGGAGAGCGGGGAAGATTGTTTGGAAAACAAGAGTTCCTGAACCGGCACTCGGTTGGTCGGCGGAAACATCAAAGGTAAAAGAGCCGCCCTTCAAACTCGTCGGAACGAATTCCAACTCAGTGCTGTTGACTTTCGCACCGTCAACTTTTGCGTCGCAAATTGCAGCAGCAGCCCTAACTGCCGTCAAGTGCTGTGGTCGTAAGCCCGGGTTTTTGCGACCCGCTCGGATGTTGAAAATCCGCAATGGCTTACCCGTTAGAGCCGAAAGGGCTAAACTGCTCCTCAAAATTTGCCCACCACCCTCACCGTAACTTCCGTCAATGGCAACCCGCTCCATAACTACCGTTCACCTCCGGGCAAGTGTGCTCTGAAAATGCCGCCGCTTTTTGAGCAGATTGAGCCAACGAGCCGAAACTTGTGGTGAAATGGAGGACAGATACTGGCAATTGAAGTTGTGGCAATCCTGACAAGCCAGCGAAGTGAGCGATGGTTACGCCCTGACGATTTTGAGGCGAGACAAAACGAAGCCGCATCTGAAATTTTCGCTGAGCGAATTCAGCGTTCGGCTGAAGGGAAAGATGCTTAAGGCTTTTCAACTGACGAACCTTTGGGAAGTTCCGTGCCGTTTCGGCAGTTGAGAGAAGTCGGTGTTGTAGATGATTTCCAGCGATGATTCCGAGAGCAGGAAACCTTTTTCTTTCAGCGCCTCTTGCGGGTTGCGCATCAACTTGGTTCTGAAGATTGGGTCTTCCATGCTCAGCATGAAGACCTGCTCAAGTTGGTGGCGGTCAAGCACTTCCAAAATTTGCTGCGCTTCTTTCGCCAGTTCAGTCCCCGGGGCAAGGGCGATTGTGCGTTGATATGCCATGACCGCTTGAGGGTAATTGCCGAGTTGTTGATGCAGTGTGGCTAATTTGAATTGGATGATGGGGTCGGTGGGGGCAAGCCGAACCAACCTCTGCATGACTTGTAGCGCTTCCCTTGCTCTGCCCCTCTGCAGATAGACGAACGCCAGCAAGTCAAGGAGGTTGGGGTTTTCTGGGTCTTGTTCAAGTCCTTTGAGGGCGTGTTCCATCGCTTTGTCCAGCAAACCTATCTCCGAGCAAATTTGCCCCATGATTTCCCTTAAAAGCGGGGTGTCGTGTCCGAGCCTCAAAACTTGTTCAAAACTTTCCAACGCTTCTCGTAATTGCCCAAGGTTTCGTTGCAACTGACCGAGGGCGAACCAGAGGGCAGCGGACTCAGGTATCTGCTCCAACCCTTTTCTCAAAAGGAGCAGCGCCTGTTTTAACTCGCCTTTCCGCTCAAGGATTTGAGCCGCCACCTCGTAGGGCTCTGCTTGTTTGTTGGAAAGTTTCAATGCCATTGCTAAGTGCTGAACAGCCTCAGCCCAGTGTTCAAGTTGGGCTTCAATGCGTGCAGCCCAAAGATGGAGTCGCCAGTTTTGGCTTTGCCGCTTCAGCCACCGCTTGACTTGCCGAACGGCTTCCTGCCACTTACCCAAGCCAACCAAAGCGTTTATGAAAAGGTGCTGGGCTTCTTCCAAATCCGGCGTCAAAGAGAGGGCGCGACGGGCAACTTTAATTGCTTCAGGCAGTTGCCCCTTCTCAAGCAAACAACGAGCCCACCCAGTCAACGCCTTCGTGAGCAAAGGTTTGAGGGTTTCCGAGCGTGCAGCCTTTCTCGCCAAATTCTTTACAACCTGACGAAACTTCTCCTCTGCCTGTTGCCACTCTTGTTGCTCCACGAACTTATTGGCTTCATCCAACAAAGTTTGGTTGAGGGCGACCAAGTCAACTTGCGCCATCTCCTTCACCCCCTTCGGGCTGGTGGGCTTCTCTGACAGCCACTAACTCCATTGACCGCAATAGTTCGTCTAATTCTTCGCCGTCAATCGTCTCTCGCTCCAACAAACGATTTGCGATTGCATCCAAGACTTGTCGGTTTTCCAACAGGAGTTTCTTAGCCCTCTGGTAGCATTCCTCCACAATCCGCCTCACTTCTCTGTCAATTTCGCTGGCAACAGCCTCGCTGTAGTTTCTGTCCTCAACGATGTCGCGCCCTAAGAAGATGGGTCCTGCTTTGCGCCCCAAAGTGACAGGACCGAGCCTTTCGCTCATCCCGAATTCGCAGACCATCCTTCGGGCAAGTTCAGTGACTCGTTCCAAATCGTTTTGAGCGCCAGTTGTCACTTCCCCGAACACTATCTCCTCGGCAGCGCGACCAGCAAGCAAAACCGTCATTTCGTCAATGAGTTCCTTCTTCGTCATCAAGTATCGGTCTTCTTGGGGCAGGTTCAAAGTGTAGCCCAACGCCAAGCCTCTCGGTATGATGGTGACTTTGGTGACCTCGCGAACTTTGAGCAATTTGCTGACCAGAGCGTGCCCGCTCTCGTGATACGCCAAAATTCGCTTTTCCTTGTCCGTGATCAAACGGCTTTTCCGCTCCGGACCTGCGATGACTTTCTCAAGGGCTTCCAAAAAGTCGCTCATCTCAATTTTCGCCTTGTTCTTACGGGCGGCTAAAATTGCCGCTTCGTTGACCATGTTAGCCAAATCCGCCCCAGAAAAGCCAGCAGTTTGCTTGGCAAGTTTCTCAATGTCAACATCTTCGGCAATGGGTTTCCCTCTCAGGTGGACCCTCAAAATCGCCTCTCTACCTTTTGCGTCGGGATGGTCAATGACGATTCTGCGGTCAAAACGCCCAGGTCTTAGCAAAGCGGGGTCTAAAACATCGGGTCGGTTGGTTGCCGCTATGACGATGATGCCGCTGTTTTGTTCAATCCCGTCCATTTCAACGAGCAACTGGTTCAAAGTTTGCTCTCGTTCGTCGTGTCCGCCCCCAATGCCTGCGAACCGCAACCTGCCCACAGCGTCAAGTTCATCAACGAAGATGATGCAAGGTCGGTTCGCTTTCGCTTGCTCAAACAAATCGCGAACCCTTGCGGCACCGACACCGACGAACATTTCAACGAATTCGCTTCCGCTGACATGGAAGAAAGGAACTCCCGCTTCACCAGCGACGGCACGAGCCAAAAGGGTTTTTCCGCTCCCAGGCGGTCCCATGAGCAAAACGCCTTTTGGGACTTTCGCACCCAGGGCTTGAAACCTTTGTGGGTTTTTCAGGAACTCAATGACCTCCTTCAGTTCCTCCTTTGCCTCTTCCAAATCCGCAACATCGTCAAAAGTGACTCGTGGCTGGTTCTGGTCGTAGCGACGGGCTCTGCTTCTGGCAAAGTTGAAGGCTTGTTGGTTTCCCGCTTGCATTTGCCGAAAGATGAGGAAAAGAAAGCCGATGAAGCCAAGCATAAGCAAGAGCGACAAGATGAATTGCTGCCACTGAATTGCGCTGATGGGAGAGCCCCGAAACCGAACAGGAACATGATGCTGCAGCAAAAGTTGCTCCAAGTTCTCCAACCTATCAGGCAACTGGACAGTGAAAGGTGTCCCGTCAGTGAGCAATCCAAACGCCCTTTGCCCAGAAATTTCCACTTCCTGAACCTGCTTTTGGGTAACCGCCTGAACGAACTCGTCATACCTCAGTTCACGAACCCTGCTCATCTGTTCGCGAACGACGAAGTAAACGAGAAGGGCAGCGATTAGGCTTATGGCAAACAACCAACGAAACGCTTTCATCGTCGGTCACTCACTCCTATGATGTGTTGCCGTCTTTTTGCTCCATTTCAAAGTTTAAGGCAGTCTGGCTCAGTTTGCTGCCAGTTTCATCAGCCAGACCACACCCTTCACCACTTGCATGAAAAGCCCTTGCGGCAGATGATATGACGCATCCGTTGAATGCCTTTCAATGATGCCGAGCGCTTCCTCAACATGCTCAAGGCTGACCTCGTTCAGCGGTCCGAGCATCCTCTCAACCATGCAACGAAAGATGCGCCTTTGCAACCCCTTCGGGGCTTTAAGCAACTCATTGCGAGAAACGGCAATCTTTTTACTGTCGGAGTGCACCAAAATCCTTGACAGTTGTTCCTCGGCGATTTGGTTGAGCAGTGCGCTTTCGTCGCGAGCCAGTTCGCACAATCGCCAAAGCGCCTCATCAACTTTCCCAAACCTTTGCCTCAACAGCGGCAAAAGTTCAAGCCTGACCCAATTGCGAGGTATCTTTGTGTCAAGGTTGCTTCTGTCAAGTCTTGGCTGTAGCCTGTAAACCCGAGCGTAAGCGTCCGTTTCACTCCTCCAACAAAGGATGAGCGGTCTAACAAGCCAAATTTGCCTTTCGTTTCCGACTTGCCCATCCACAAGGGTCAGTGGGCTGACTGGCGGGATGCCTTGTAGCCCGTCCGTGCCTGTGCCCCTGAAAAGGTTCAGCAACATGGTTTCAATGGCGTCAGTCGCTGTATGACCGAGTGCTACCTTGCTCGCTCCTAACTTCAAAGCGACTTCAGCGAAGAATCGGTAGCGAGCCCTCCGCCCCGCTTGTGCGATTGACAGTTTCTGCTTGCGAGCCAGAGCCTTGACATCGGCTTTTTGGCTTAGGCACGGAATTTGCAACCTTTCACAGAAAGCCTTGACGAACCTTTCGTCCTCGTCTGCCTCTTCGCCCCTCAAACCGTGATTGAAGTGGGCTGCGAAAATTTTCCAACCGAAATCACCGCTGAGACGCCAAAGCGTATGGAGCAAGGTCAGCGAATCAGGACCGCCAGAAACACCAACGACAACGCTCTCGCCCGGTTGAAGCATGTTGAATTTCGCAATGGCTTCCTTGACTTTATGGGTGACCGCTTCAGGTGCGGCAATGTATTCCCACTCGTGCAGACCTTCAACGATAACGGACGGTGCTTCGGGCATCCCTCATCGCCTCCGAAGGTTTCTCAGGCAAATTCTCCTTGTTTCGGAAATCGTCCCAACTCACTCCAGCCTGACATAGTCAAGTTCCATAATGATGCCCGTTCCGCTTCCGAGGTCAAGGCGAATTTGTGTCACAGTCCCTCTCCATTCAGGCGACTGGCTCAAATCAACCTTCAACTCGTGCCATTGCCCATCCGTCGGCAGCGGGAACTTTACGCTTTTGCTCTCGCTCCAGTTTTGCTCGTCCTCTCGGACCCAGAAAACTTGTCCAATCGGTTGAGCACCTGCAGGGAACTGAACTCTAAGTCTCAAAACGAGCGCCTTAAACTTCGCTGCGTCAATGCGAATTGGTGGGCTGTGCATGTAGGGGTCGCCGCCAGTTGATTCGGTTCGCAAAATCCCGCCTCTGACCTCAAAGGGAGCAAGGTCGTGAACCGGTGTCCAGTCATCAGGGTCATCGTCAATGTTGAACTCCCAAACAGGGTGCTCCCAAACGACACCGAGCAATTCGTAAACTGTGGGCTGAACGCCTGCCAACTTCACGGTCAAAGTCTCAGTGTCATGCTTCAGTTGAAGCCAAGCGAGTTTGCGACGGGAATCGTATCGGAAGGGACTGGGGACTTGGGACTGGGGACTGGCAATTGGGCTGTCATTGACGAAAATTTGTGTTGGCTTCGTGATGCTGGCAATCACCGTTTGCGATTCAGTGATGCCTTTTGGCGCTCGTAGAACAATTGTCAATTCGCCGTTTCTCCACTCCGCCCGCTCAACAATCGCATCGCTCGTGATGCGGATTGGTGGCTCGGTCTTGACGATAACTGTCTCGTAACCCCAAGCGTCGTCGTTCGGGTCGCGAAGCAGCCACAAGTTTCGGACGATGCCGTGAGGACTGATAATGCCTTTGTCGTTTGGTTGGTAGCGGTAAGTCAAAGCGACACTGTCTGGGTAATTGCCATCAGGGTGATTGACAGCCGCTTGTTGCTGAATTCCGCAAACAGTTATGCCCTCAGCGATTTGATGCCAAAAGTCAGGGGATTGGGGACTGGGGACTTGGGACTGGCTCAAGGCTTTTGCCAATTTGAGCAATGCATAGGCGTAGTCAAGACCGTTCCATTGGACAGGAGTGCCAAACCAAGGTGCTGCTGAGAAGAAACTTGTGCCGAAAACGGGTATGGAAGCGTAACGCATCATCGTCGGTCGGTCAGGCGGGTTCCAAAGGTAGATGAAAGGCAAACCTGTCTTCGCCCAGTAAACGGCTCGTTTGAGCCAGTAATCATCGCCGGTCAAACGCCACGCTTCAAGGTAAGCGTGAATTGCGTTGGCTGCTGCGAGGACATCGGGGCAGTGAAGGGGCACCTCCCAAGTTTGAGCGCCTTCAGGGCGAACAAAGTTTTTGTCAATGAAGCGGATTGCCTTTGTGCCCAATTCAGCCGCTTTCGCCGAGCCTGTTATGCGGGCGTATCGGAGCAAAGCGATGGCTCTTCGGAGAACGAAGGTGCAAGTGCCGACAGTTGTGTCGCCTTCCTTTCCGTAATCGTCCAAAGGTCGGTTCGGTGCAAATTTTCGGAGCATATCAAGAGTCCAACCTCTGTCAAGGACGAACCCCCAAGAGCCATCCTCCCTTTGCGTCCTTGCATCTTCAATTGCTTGCCTTTCCAAAGTTTGCAAACCAGCGAGCAACCTGCCATATCGGTCAGAGCGCTCCCCGACTTTGCTGCGCTTGAAAGTTTCTTCATCGGGATAAGGTCTTTCTGGAACGGGCGGGAGCGGGAATTTGGCGAAATAAGCGTCGTAAGCATCAAGGACTTCTCCCTTGCCGCCGATAACCCAAGCAGTTAGCCTCAAAGTGTTTTTTGGCGAGAGCGTGAAAGGGTTTTGAGCCCAAACCGAATTTTCCTTCACCCACTTGGGCACATTGGGCAACATCAGACCGAGCAAGTGATTGTCTTGGTTGGCAACGATGTTTGGGACGGCGAAAATCGGCTGCGGGCACAGCCCCGTTTCCGCCCCCAAACCGTCACCTTCAGTCCACTGCTGCAAAGCATCCCACATCAACCCGACAAATGCCCCATCGTGCGAAATGACCATCAATGGCTGCGTGAGTTTGTAGGGATGCGGGACGATGTGTAAGTGATGCGGTGGGTCGCTGTATCGGGCATCGTCAACGGTCTCATCCGACAAAAGCCAGTAAACTCCGGGCAAAAGTGCCATTGACTTTTTCGTGCCGAAAGTTTGGTCGCCAACGAAAAGCAGTGGAGATTGAACTCCGAGGATTTGCCTTGTCTGCGTAACGCTTAGTTGCCAGCCGATTTTGATTGCGTCACCTTCGGGCTCAAACCTTATCTCGCCTTGCCAAACGCCACCGTCAATTTCGTCCTGCCACTGGAAGGGAAATGAGAGACCGCCGTTCGGTAACCTCTCAACCTTTGCAGCGAAAACGGGCTTCGTGGTTGCTTGTCGCCTCACATCAAGGTAAGACACGAGCAAAAGTTGAGGCGAGAGAGCCATCCTGCGCCAAGACTTGCCATCGTTAACCTCAGCAGCGAAAACACCGTAGCCGAACGGGTTTGACGGGAACAAAAGGCGCAGGTTTTTTGTCGCCACGACCAAAGTTCCTTTCTCGCGCTCGCTTATTGGTCTGCTGACAACACCTTTTGCAACCATGTTGAAGGGTGTTCGCCCAACTTGAATTTGCACCGACGCAAAGCATTGAGTTGGCTTATTTCCCCTCACGACCCACGAAACCGCGCTTTTCCCAGGCGGAACGGTTGTCAAGTCCGTTTTGATTTTGCCTTGCACGAGGGATAAACCTTGCAGGGACAATTGAGCGGTCACGCCCTCAATCACAGCGTCGCCCGTGTTCTCCAAGACCAGATTAAGGTTGGCGGGAACTCCAGCGAACAAAACTGCGTTGGCGAACCCAAAGGAACTGAGCCTCAACTGAGCCGAACATATGTGCGTTGCCGACTCGCTGGTTTGCGGCATTGACTCCCAACGAACAACGAACTTAGTCCCAACCCGTCTCAACCCCTTGACAAACCACCTCAAAGTCGCAGTTTCTTGCGGGGCAACTTTTGACGGGATTTCAACAGCCTCAATCTCAAACTTTTGCGGGGCGACCAATTCGGCACTCACAGGTGCGGGTTCGTCCCCTGTGTTTTGAAGCCTCAAGACCAAGTAACCCTGTTCTCCGGGTTTCGCCCCTTCCTCAAAACGGATGCCGTCAAGCCTAAGATGCCAACCTGCCTTTTCAACGAAGCGAAAGTCGTCAAAGATGACGGCAGCAGGGGCAGGTTGACCTCCCTCGTTGATTCTCAAGCCAATTTGCACTGCCCGAACTTCTGGCTTGTCGGAAAAGTCAAAAGCCAAAACGCCGGTGTGCCATTTATTGTCGCCGCTAAACTTCGCCGGCACGATGTAAGCCTCACGGGGAGCGCCGCCTTCCAAATTGTCTGCCTTCATCGGGATTGCGTAAACGCGAACATTGTCCGCAGTCGCCTTGACAACTTTGTAGCGGAAAACCAATGCGCCCTTTTTGAAAGGGAGCATTGCTCCGATGTCTGGCACAAATTCGCCGGGTTTGCCAGCGCGGTATGAGCGGTTTACTCCAACGGTGGCTGTTGAGCGAGATTCCATGTAAAGGGCGAAACGACCCTCAGCAGCGTCGGTTGTAACGCGGACAACCGTATCGTCCTTTTGAGAAGCGAACCAGTCCCAATGGACGGGAAGACGCCTTTCGTCTAACTCTTCAAATCCTCCATTCGCAATTTGAGCCGACCCGAAAATTTGACAAAATGTCAAGGCAAGCAAAATCGTCAGCCATCGTCCCATCGCTATCACCCCGCTTCATCGTTCCGACCTGCCTTATTTTGCCATCGTTTGAAGCGTTGAGGGGTAGAGATTGCCCACCAACGAATTGGTGGGCTAAGATGTAGCGTCGGGGCTTGTCCACGACGATTA
>ERZ1669248.214-NODE-214-length-32787-cov-55.055114_pt1 | contig 32787 bp, 29 predicted proteins | sample MGYA00579296_ERZ1669248 | MGnify/ENA primary metagenome ERZ1669248 (study PRJEB41166, sample SAMN08046057) | hot springs metagenome | biome: hot spring; feature: neutral hot spring; material: thermophilic sediment; isolation source: thermophilic sediment from...
CCCATCTACGAGTAGCTCGCCTAGGCTTGGAGCGCTGCTCTCATCACCTAAGCAAGCTCCGAGAAAAACAAGCAAAGACTAGAACTTACAAACCTTACGCCCCATCATCAACTATGCTGCAGCCCAAGTCCTTCATTAATAAATAATTGAGTAGAGACGTACTCAGAAGCTAAACTCTCAGCAGATAAGAACTTGCTTTAAAGAGTTAAGGAGAAAGCCTGTGATTGGTTACTGATTTAATTCTTAATTACTCCGGTACTGTAGTATATATTTTCTTCGGGGATGATGTGTGGAGTTAGTTAAGGTGCTAGGTCTTAACGCGTCTCCGAGAAAATACGGGAACACGTACAAGCTCCTAGAAGTAGCTCTTGAGACAGCCTCTATCTATGGAGCTGAAACAAAACTTATTCACATATATGACTACGACATAAAACCTTGTGAGGGCTGCTTAAGTGACGAGCAACTTGCTTGCAGACCCCCCTGCATTAACAACGATGGTAGCTGGGCCTTAATGAAGGAGATACTCAATAATGATGCACTCATAGTAGCAACCCCAGTGTTTTGGTATGGACCTTCAGGACACTTAAAGAACTTAATAGATAAGCTAACAGTATTCGAGAACATGATTTTTATTAACGGTAAGTCGTGGGTTGAGGGTAAGGTAGCAGGATTTATTGCTGTCGGTGCTGAGGCAGGGGCTGTGATGACGATAGCTTACTTAATGAGTGTCTTTAATTCATTCGGGTACTTAATACCTCCGTGGGCCCTAGCCTACTATCAAGGAACAGATGATGTCTTGAAGAGTAAGGAGGCAGTAATGGATTCAGCAAACATAGGTAAGATTGTGGTAGAAGTAGCTAAGATTCTTAAAAGTAACTCTCCGAGTAGGTGGTACGAGCCAAGTATTCTTGAGGTGCTGAAAGAAAGGAACATACTCTCAAAGATAAGTAGTAAAGCCGAGGATCTTAAGAAGAAAACGAGCAGTGCCAGAACAGAGATCTTGAAGAAGTTGCTGGAGTCAAGACCGGACATTCTCAAGGAGTAAAACTTTTTCCTACATAACTTATTAATTTCTTTCCTTAGTGTAGATGTTGGTGCTTGACGGTGAAGCTTGTTTACCTGGTTTTAGATGGCTTGGCTGACAGGCTCTCAGACCCTGCAACCTCACTTAGTATGGCTAAGAAGCCTTACCTAGATCTCTTAGCGAGGGCAGGAATCTGCGGCGCTGTCTATACTGTCGGGAAAGGAATAGCTCCAGAATCTGACGCTGCAGTAATTAGTATCTTAGGTTATGATCCGCGTAAGAACTATACTGGCAGAGGACCTATTGAGGCTGTAGGAGCTGGAGTATCTTTTATTGAGGATCGTGAAGTAGCTTTTAGAGCTAACTTCGCAACAGTTGATCCAAATAGTAGGAAGCTAGTTGATAGGAGAGTTGGTAGGTCACTAAGTACTGAGGAAGCTCGTGAATTAGCTAAGGCCTTAGACGGGTTAAGACTAAGTATTTACGGTGGTTACGTGAAGGTTAAGGCGACGGTAGGGCATAGAGCTGTCGTAGTGATAGGAAGCGAGGTGATGCCGTTAAGTGACGAAGTAGATAATACCGACCCAGCGTATAGGAAGGTAGGTGTTATTTCGGTAGCTGAGAAGAACTTCCAGCCATACATTAAGAAGTCAACTCCCTTAAGCCCTAAGCTAAGTGCTCAAGTAACTGCGGAACTAGTTAATGAGTTCACATTAAGATCTATCGAGATACTTGATCAACATCCAGTCAATAATGCGAGAGAGAAAAGAGGACTACCAAAAGCGAATGTAATACTCGTTAGGGATGCTGGCTCGAGACTGCCTAAGCTGCCCTCAATAAACAGTCTATTCGGTCTTTCTTTCGGTTCGATAACAGAGATGCCTGTAGAAAACGGCATAGCTAAGCTCTTAGGCATGCGTGCCGAAGAGATGCCGCCTCCGACAGGAGATAAGGCTTCGGATTACTCTACTAGAGTAGACGCCACACTAAAATTACTTAGAGAAGTAGACGTTGTGTATGTCCACCTTAAAGGACCTGACGAGCCAGGACACGACGGCGACCTACACGCCAAGATAAAGTCGATAGAAGACATAGATAAGTTCTACGTTAAGGAGTTGTTAGGCAGCATAGACTTGAGAGAAACCGTAATACTAGTTACGGCGGATCACGCAACACCACCCTCAGTAAGAGCACATACGGACGACCCGGTGCCATTACTAGTAGTAGGAGGTAAGGTAAGACCTGACGGAGTCTTAAGACTAGAAGAAAAAGTGTGTTACGAACAAGGCTCTATAGGCGTCTTAAACCACGGATGGGAAATACTCCCAAAAATCCTAGAGATTATAAGAACGTAAACACGTTGAATCACGCTCTGTTCCTTCTTTTAAACATCGCTACCTACTAGTTCTTGACCTGTTTTCCAGTTTTTTAACCCGTAATAAAAGGCACTCTCATAAGATTTTCTTATGTCTTCTTTGAGTAAATGAACGTATATTTGTGTTGTTTTTATGTCTTTATGTCCTAGAATGTTCTGTAGGGCTATTAAGTCCATGCCTCTTTTTAAGGCTTCAGTAGCGAAGGTGTGTCTGAGTACGTGCGGTCTCACTTTATTAGGGTCTATCCCGGCTCTCAGAGCAAGAGTCTTCAGTCTCTTGTATAAGCCGCTGTACGTTAGATTAAATAGTCTTCCCTCTTTTTTATTATTTGAGTACATGTAGATCTTCAGAGCTTCGTAGCTTAGAGGGCCAAAGAAAACTATTCTCTCCTCACCAAATTTAGCATGCTTAACGATTATTTCGCGTGACTCAAGATTCACGTCTTCTACGTTTAAGGACAGCAATTCATGAGCTCTGAGACCAGTCTCAAAGAGTAGCGCTACTATGGTCTTGTCGAGAATATCTCTTGCAGCCTCAAACATTTTCTTTACGTCCTCTACTCTAAGAATCGTCACGTTCTTCTTTCCTCTAGGCCTGGCAACCGCGGGTATCTTGTCAGCTATACCTAACCACTTAATGAATGACCTCACGTATAGTGAGTAGTAGTGAAGGGTAACTTGAGCTCTTCTCCTATCATTAGAGCCTTCCGAGAACCCTCTCCTCAGCCTCTCTAGCCTCCACTTATTGTAGTCATCGATGCTCAGTTCCTTCACGTAGCTCTTCCTCGTAAACTTGAGGAAATCTTTGATTCCGTACCTATAAGCACGAATAGTTTTTTGTGAAGCTCCAGCCGCCTCAAGCTCTACCAGGAACTCTTCTAGAGCTTGCCAAATATCACCTTCGAGGACTTCTCTCGTAGCCCTAGCTATCTCAAACTTAACCATCAGTTCCCCACATAAAAGACTCAAGAATACATTTACTTAAAAAGATTCCTACAACACGTTTTATATGAAGACCTTACATATGTCTAGGGCGGCCCCGGCCTTCTCGATAGATATGTCAAAGAGTGCTTCAGAAACTGACTCTAGAGACCTGCCCGCCTCTATGAGTCTGTCAACGAATTCCCTGACTAAGACGTAGCTCTTATCGAATAACTTGCCCGGCTCCTCCTGCTTGAGAGACCTGAAGAAAAGTTCGTCATACTTTCTTATGAGGGTGTAGTATTCAGTGACCATGTTAATTACCTCATTAGCTACGTATAGGTCTAGGGTCTTGAATACCTTGTCTATCCTGTCGATGGTCATTAGGAGATAGTCGAGACTCTCCCTAAGAATACTTGACTCATGGCTAAACAAAGTTAGCTGACCCCTCTCGCCTAATTCTTTAAGTACTTGTGCGGCTGAACTTAATGCGTCAGCAACTTCTTCAAGACCTTTAACTATCCCTCTATACTCAGGTATTAAAGACGTTTTGATCCCTAAGTATTTGCTGAGAGATCTATCGTTCTGTGCTTGAAGGAACTGCCTGATAGCTAGTGCGTGAAGCCTGTCGACCTCTCTCTCTATTTCTTCTATCTCGTGGAGCAAGTAAGGTTTGTTATCTATTACAGCTATCTGTAGGTGCTGTATCATGAACTTAACCCGGTTAAGTAGTCTGTTAAGTAGGTTAAGTGCTGAATACTTACTCGGGTCTATCAAAATCTGTATTGAGACTTTACTCGGGGTATGCTCAAGTATCTCAGCGCCTAAGAGCTCCTTAACAACATCTCTCACAGTCCTCAAGTGCGTCTCTGAAAGAACTCCATCCATGGCCTCCACAACTACTACATCAACGCCTAAAAGATATCCAGCGACAACGCTTCTGGCGAGCAAGACTTCAGAAGAATTCCTACTTACTTTTATTTGTAGTGTTTTTTCCTCTCTTTTTTGAGACATGTATAGGGGCACTATTCTTAATGACCCATCCTCCATTAAATCTATTGAGACGCTATCACCAGGCGATAACTTCATTGATTTAACCCAGTTCGCCGGCAACGAAACCATTAAAGTTGACTTACCGAATTTTTGAATTCTCCTTACTTCTGGCATATACTCACCCTAAATTAGTAGCTACTACAATATTTAAAAAGTTTAATAATGTTTTGACAAGCATTTACTAATCTGTATTTGCTTAAACCTTCTCACGATTGTTAAAAACTTAGCTTAGAACATGGTAGCGGAATGACCAGTTCTACGTTCTCTAGAGCCCCTAAACCTAGTTTAGGGGCTTCTAGATAGTAATGTATCGGAGCAACACGCTTAGGCTTAGATAACATCACCACACGTTCAAAATCTGTGGTTGCCGTATGACCTAAGATTCCTGCTAAGTTTTCCATTTCCTTAGGAACAGAAAACTCATGAATCAGTAGATCTACGTGCTTAGCCATGTTCAAGAACTCAGGGTTATAGGAGGTATCGCCGCTATAGGCTATCTTAACGCCGTCCATCTCTAACACTAAAGAAATAGAAGGTATTACGTGCTTAGCCTTGACCCACTCTAACCTAATCCCGCCCTCAAGCTCTTCACGGCCTTCAAGAGGTATCTCCATAAAAACTAATTGTTGGAGTCTATTCTCTACATGGAGTGCCTCAAAAATCTTCCTTAAGTCTCCTAGTGTGTCTCTCAATCCAATGACTCTCACTGAACGTCTTAAATGTTGTGCTATGGTAGGCAGTCCTAACACGTGATCTCCATGTGAGTGTGTTAAGAGTATGTAATCAATATCATTAACGTCTATCTTAACACACTTATACAGCTTTTCTAAGGTTCCCTCACCAGCATCTAGTAAGATAGTCTTGGTAGAGCCTAACACCAAAATGCTTGATTGCCCGTAGGAGGGGTTTGAGAGCCAACCACCCACGCCAAGGAAAACTACCTCGACCAAGTAAGCTCCCTGAATACACTTACTGAAGAACATATTATTTATCTTGAGATTCATTAAGAGGGAACTAAATGAAGCTTAAGCCCGAGAATCTTAAGAAATTTGTGCTAGATAAGTTTAAGTCTTGCGATCCATTAGTAGTGCTTCAAGCAGGTGTAGGAGTGGATGCGGCAGCTTTTAAGGCTTGTGATGAGGTTTTAGTTGGGGTTCATCCAGACCCTATTTCGGGAGCTCTCAAACACTTAGGGACACTCTCTATAGTTATACCGGCTAATGACATCTCAATGATAGGTGCATACCCAAAGTTCTTCACAACAGTAATTTTACTTCCAGAAGGAACTAGTGAGGAAGTAGTGAACGCAATAACGGATTCTATGAGGAAAGCGTTAGACAGGTATGGAGCCTCAATAGTAGGAGGACACACAGAGTTTACTGATAGTGTTAGGAGACCCATAACAATAACTACGGCTTTCGGCATACTCAAGCTAAGCAACTTAATAGACGTCAGAAATATAAGAGAAGGAGATTTAATCATTATGAGCAAGTATGCTGGGATTGAGGGGACTGTCGTACTTTCTTCCGACTTTAGAGAGACTCTCATGGCTAGGGGAGTCAGCGAGAAGATCTTAGGTGAGGGTGAGGAACTAGTAAACTTAGTTAGTGTCGTAGAGGAAGCAACTCTACTAACTAGAGAAAGACTAGTAAATGGGATGCATGATCCGACAGAAGGAGGGTTGCTAGGAGGTCTTGCTGAGATGGCTTACGCGTCAGGAAAACTCATAAGAGTATATGCTGATAAAATACCTATCCATGAAGTAACTATAGAGGTAACTAGGGTTTTAGGTTTAGACCCGCTAAAAATTCTTTCATCAGGTGCTCTACTAGCTTCTGTGCCGAGAGAGCGTGCTGAAGAAGCTGTGAGCTTACTTAAGAAAAACAACATAGAAGCGTCTGTAATCGGTGAGGTACTCCCTGGAGAGCGTGGAGGACCTCTCTTAGAGGTACTTAAGGATAATATGAGAGAGTATATCTATGACCCTTACGTAGAGGACGAGGTAATAAAATTATGGTCTATGAAGTAGGTGGGTGCATAGTAAGAAGTGCTTCCCTAAAAGACATAGAGAAAATAGCCGAGATAGAGAGAAAATCTTTTGAGCACCCATACCCCACGACAGTATTTATTTCCGCAATATTTCTTTATCCAGAGCTATTCCTGGTTGTTGAATGCGGCGGAGTTGTCAAAGGCTATATAACCGGCTTCATAACGACTAACAACTGCTGTCATGTAGCTTCTATAGCCGTAGACCCTGAATCACGCGGGGTAGGGCTGGGTAAGAAATTACTATCAGCATTTGAAGAAAGATGTCTAGAGTTAAAGATTAAGTGCTTAGAACTTGAAGTCTCTGTAAAAAATGAGAGAGCTATGAAACTCTATAAGAAACTAGGTTATAAGATAGTTGAGAGACTTCCTGACTATTATCCTGACTCAGACGCGTACTTAATGCGTAAAGAAGCTGACCTAAAGAGAGGACCACCTTAGTAACATCAAATAAGGCCTCTAAGCATTTCTTCAAGTGCTGGTAAGGCGTAGATTCTGACGATCTCCATGTATCTAGGGAGGCTCTTAATTATGGAATCTTCCAGCTCAGATATCTTGATGGATTTCGCGTTACTTAATACCCTGACTTCTTTCTCGCTAGATACTATAGGTACAGACTCTGTGTATGTTCTGAATGTGTAGGCGTTAACTCCTCTAGCTAAGAGTGCCTTACTGATCCTGCTCAGTTTATCTATTTCTGATTGAGTTATGCCTTGTTCCTGCTTAAAGCTTATGTGATTATAGAAAGCTTTATAGCCTCTCCTGTTAACGTAAGACTTAATAAGTTCTCTTAGTAATTCACTACCTAACTTTCTAGCTAACACGGTGTTCAGTATACCGCCTACTAGGAAATCATCCCACACAGAGATACTCCCTTCTCTCACGGATTTTCTAATACCCTCTAAGGATGTAAAAGGTTCTAAGAAAGTCTTGACTTCTCTCTCAAATAAGATCATTTCATATATAGCGGCTAACAATAACTGATACCCTGTTATCGCCTTATGATAATATACGGACCTATACATGTGGAGCCGCGAGACATAAAAAGACTCTACTGCGTGAACTGCTTTAGGATGTACTGCTACGTAGCCTTCATCATCTAGGGTTATTGTCTGAATTATCCTCTCAAGATCTATCAAACCATACCTAACACCAGTATGCAAAGCGTCCCTAGGCAAATAATCAAGCCTGTCAACATCTAGATCGCCGTTTAGGAGATTATTGTATGCTGGCTCTTCATGAGTTCCCGTAACTACCTTAGCTACCTCGTCTGGTGAAAGACCGTATCTGGAGAGAACCTCCTTGATGTGTGGTTCCTCGTTAATTATCATGTAACTTAATTCTTCATGGTTTATTCCGTAATTAGAGTAGAACACGTACTCAAGAGCGTGTGAGTAGGGTGTGTGACCTACATCATGGAGTAATGCTGCACACCTTAGTAAGTCTCTATCATCTTTACTGAGTATGCCGTCATTTATAAGCTTGTCAACGATTTTCTCAGTAAGCTTCATAACGCCTAGTGAGTGAGAAAACCTCGTGTGAACAGCACCAGGAAAGACATACCAAGCTTGAGATAACTGCTTAATTCTTCTTAGTCTTTGAACAGGGGGCGTGTCAACTAAGTCTCTCATTAAAGGGTCTAAAACTATGTAGCCGTGAATCTCGTCAAACACGTACTTCTTAACACCTTCACTACTCAACTAAACCACCACACCAACCAATATCAGTAAGACACATTAAAATAAAAACTGGGTTTAGAACTACATCACCCTTATTTTGAAAGTTTAGCTCAGCGCTCGGTTTCGTATGCGTTATTCTCATCCTTGAAAGACGGGAGATATAGGTTAAGCCGGAATCATCATATCGAGAGCGTCAAGACGTACTCTAACGCGCTCACCACGTACCGCTTAAAAGCGTCCCCGCGACCTATTAACATAAGAACTCATAAACAAAACAAACAAAACTAAATCTTTCACCCACATTCAAGAGCTAAGCTTTCAAGCGAAAACCTTAACAACTGAAAGCTTCGTCTCTTGAAAGTGTAGGGACAAACGGTATTGTTCTCGAGTTTCGGGACTACCCAAGAACAACACGCAAGACTAAGTACCTACGCTTCCGAGATAATGATAAAAACCATAACCTCAAGTCCCTCGAGAGAGGATAGGGGGCTGTTTCATAATTGATGATGAGTAGTTGGCCGTGGTACCCGGCCAGAGACTAAACCCTAAAGCAGGGAATGTAGACCCAATAATAAAACTGCTCTAAGGGAATCCTCACCCTAAAGAGCTGGGGAGTCACTTCTAATTGTCTTACCTTATTAAGAAAACTGATGTGTTTGAGTTCACGATTACTGATAGGGCAATAGAGCCTAATACTAAGTCTGGGTTTAAAGTTCTGCCGCGCGCGGTCAGTATAACTAGGTCATAATGTTCTTCGAGTAATTCCTCCACGATGGCTGTAGCCACTGAGGTATCTGGGTAGTTAGGCTTCTTTACTTTGACATCAATACTAATTCCTCTCCTGTTAGATATTTCAGTAACTCTCTTCATTACTTCGCTTACGTCAGGGATTGACGAGTCCTCAACTATTAATACTTTTATTCTGGAGCCGTACCTAGAAGCGAAGTCAAGCCCTACCTCAAGAGCTTTATAACTCATTGCCGACCCATCAATAGGTATTAGTATCTTCCTGAAGAGGTAGCTCACAACGTACGTTGGTTCAGGGTAGTAACTCACTACAACCACCTCTTAATACCTAAACTCTCGTCAGTTATCTTAATAGAGTCTTCTGCTCTTTCTTTAAGTCTTGTTACTGCGCGTATGGCATCTATGTTTTCAGGAACTACTATGGCTTCTTGATGCACCGCATAAGTCAGCATGATTTCGTTTCCTTTTACGAGAACGCTGTCAGACCATACGACATTCTCAAATATATCTCCTTGGGGCCTCCCTAAGTCCCTAGCAAGTTCTCTTAGCTCGGCGGTAGACTTAAGTAGCCATCCATTAACTAACAATATACGCGGGGTATTGGCTAGCGCATCAAGAACTTCATCACTGGTCACAGGCCTATCAAGCATGAACTGGAGAGTGTGTATATGTGCTAGAGTGGTTGGCACTACCACAGCGTAAGTAACTATGTCTAGGTCTTTAATCACCGTATTCACGTCTAGCGCGTGATGTGATGGCGGCTTAGGAGGATCAAGGACTATCCCCTCAACAGGACCCTTCTTAACTTCTTTTAAGTCAGCAGCTCTCCTAACGATGAAGCCTCTTACACTCTTTATCTTACCCAGCTTTGAGACTGCGTATATTACCCTTAGTAAGCCAGTAGTATTGCAGGATACTACCCTCACGTAGTTCTTACCTAGTGCTTCATTATAGTTTACTAGAGCGTTAAAACTAACTTCAGCTACGTCAGGTTCTTCACCACCCTGGAAGATAGCCTTACGCGTAAGACTCTCGTAGACTTTCTTGTAGGTAGCTCCTACATCACCTGGCGTAGCGTCGACTATCACGTCAACGGAGTTGAGTAAGTCTTCCAGGGTGCCGTAGACTTCTATCCCGCGCGCGCGGAATTCACGCACGCTCTCCTTTAAAGTGTAGATCCTTAAACCTCTCTTAACAGCTGAGAGAGTCTCCCAGTTAGGTTTCGTCTTCACAACACCTACTAACTCCATGTCTGGTTGCTGCGATACTGCCCAGGCAACTCTCTTACCTATAGTCCCGTACCCGTTTACTCCTACTCTTACCTTCACGTAGAACCACCCATGAAAAATTTCTTGTATGAGATTTCTAAAGCTTTCAGAGCTGGGAGTGTCTCTCCAGAAAGTGCTATGAGGAGAGCACCACCACCTGTTGATACATGAAGTCCTTTCTCTCTCTTCACGCCTATCTCACTAAGCATAGAGCCTAGATGACCGCCGCCAATTATCACGTAAGCGTTACTTTCGAGAGCAGCCCTCAGTATGTCTAGAGTGCCAGACCTGAATCTAGGATCTTCAACGTACCCGGCCGGTCCTCTTAACACTACTACAGAAGCTTCCTTAATCATTTCTGAGAACATCAGGGAAGTGTAAGATCCTATGTCTACTGGTACCCCATCAGCTGTGTTTATCGGTTCTTCAGCAATGCTTCCATCATCTTTAATCACCTTAACGTCGTAGGGAGTATCTACTGGAGCCCCAGAGAGAATCACTCTTCGGGCTAAGGGAATAAGAGTCGTTAAGCCTTTCTCTTCAAGGAACTTTAAGAGAGACTTACCTGCTCTACCACCCTTAGCTACGTGGAAAGTCAAGCCTACGAGACCTGTCGTAAGTATCCTGTCGGCCACTCTCTTCTTCGTCAAGAATTCTACTATCTTTATTGTGTCTCTGACTTTAGCACCACCTAAAACAAAGAGTCTTGGCGACTCGCTACCTAGTAGTGACTTACTGAGAGCCTCAAGCTCGCTCTTCATGACGTAACCAACTAGTGTAGGAAGGACTACTGGAAATCCTACTATAGATGGTTGCGACCTATGTGCCGTCGCAAATGCGTCGAATACGAAGTAATCAAATAAGGGTGAGAGCTTCCTGACTAAGTAAGTCTTAGCATGTTTCTCAGGTTCTGCTTCGATTAACTCTTCCGAAACTAACCTGACGTTATCAAGTAGTAGGATTTCACCCCAGCTTAAGTTCTTTATAGCCTCAGTAGCAGCGGGACCTATAACGTCACTAACGAACTTTACTTTAGTACCGAGAACTTCCTCAAGCTTCTCTGCGTGGGGTTCTAGAGTTATGAAGTCATTATCGCCTGGCCTACCTTGATGAGTAATTGCTACTACTGCAGCTCCATGGTTAATTAGCGTCAAGAGAGTCTCGCGATGTGCTCTTATCCTAGAATCATCCATTATCTTGCCGTCTTTATCGATAGGCGAATTAAAATCAACTCGGACGAGAACTTTCTTCTTACTTAACTCAACATCGTCTATTGTGGGGAACTTAATGAACTCCAAAACTATATCCCTTTGTAATCTTAGGAATAGCTTTATAAATATTAATATTGCTATTCCTATTCTTCAAATCAGTTAACGAAGTATTCGAGCCTTCTAGTTTTCAACTCAGTCTCTTTCATTTACAACTGAAAGCCTTGCTCCCTTAGGGTAAGGATGAAGGTTTGTAAGTATGTGTCTTTACCGTGTTCTTAGTGATGAGGCTAGTGTTTGTGAGTCTCAGGAGCAACCATCTAGCAACACATAATAAGTATTAGATACACGAGATTAAACATCTACGCTTCCGAGATAATGATAAAAACCATAACCTCAAGTCCCTCGAGAGAGGATAGGGGGCTGTTTCATAATTGATGATGAGTAGTTGGCCGTGGTACCCGGCCAGAGACTAAACCCTAAAGCAGGGAATGTAGACTCTAAACCACCCAGTCCTAGGGGAACCCACGCCCTTAAGGACGGGGAAGAAGTCAGTGACACCATTCAGGTACAACTGACATCATAGAAAACCCGTGCTCATAAGTCCTTATCTATACTGCTTTGCAGTGAGAGTTTTTAACTATGAATTAATGCCCACTTGAAACTGTTTCATTTCCGTAATAGTCTGCATCGCTTGATAGCGAGATTTAATGCAGCGAAAAAGGCTTATAGGTTTCTCTTTAACATAACTTTATTGAGGCCCACACTATGAACTCTGTGAGTAGTTGGGGGTCAGTGAGGCTGCTGACTCGCTTGAGGGTGGCAGGCTACCTGAAGAACGGGCCAGCAAGCAGCAACACCAACCAACATGAGTTGCTATGAGTCCAGAATCCCTGAAGAACTGAGTGGTGAGCACAGATAGCTTATTAGTGGTCGCTTATGCTTATTTGTTTAAGTTATCTCTCTGATCATTAACTCATCATCACTTAAGCTAAGCATTTCCTCTATTGTTAGTGCATAGAGTTTGACTGGAAATGCGTACTTCTTCGACCTAGTGTTATCTAGGTATACGTTTCTCCAAGACTTTATGATTTCGTCTGACTTTAGTTTTTCGAGGAATAAGCTTAAGTTGAAGAGTAGCTTAGGCGGTATTAAGGACTGCATTATCAGTATGTTGTCAGATAAGCTGATGTAGGAGTCAAGAAAGTATACGTGAGTGCTTAATACTTTAGAAACTCTCAGTAGGTCTATTGGGTTGCCAGCAATAATGCTTAAGGTCTTGATGGGCGGGTCCGTGAGCAGACGCTCAAACCTTAGCCTAACACCCCTCATAACTCCTCTGTTTCTGACGTGATTATTATAGTGCCTTAGAACTAGCACATAATTAAGTGATTTACTCATGTGTGACTCCTCACTAAGTTTCCTAGCTACATTCTTGATTGAAGTGAAGGGATTAAGTTCTAGTTCTCTCACAATATGTAAGTCTATCTCATCATACCTTATTTTCTCTCCAGGAGCTTCTCTAGGAAGAGATTCTCTAGGTGATGACTTAATACGTGTCACTAACTTATCCCAGCTCAACAAAAGCTTCCTAGTCGTTATGTCGTAATATTCTTTCAAGCTAGGCTTGCTGTGTATCGTTGTAGGCAACACGTAGACTTCTCTTGCCTCAACACCCAGCTTAACATATAGAGAGGTCAAGAAACTCTCAACAGAATTTCTAGGCACTACGTACCTGAGGTAAGAACCCCAAGGCAGTACCGGCGCGTACTCCCTGAGCAGACACTTAGGCAATTTAGTTACTTCAAGAAACTTATCGAATATTAGGATAACCTCAACCATCCCTAAGCGACTCACATCCACAAGACCTTGAAGTTCAAGACCTCTCTGCTTTAAAGTCTTCATCATTTTCCACACAGTAGAAGTGTGTAAGTCCATCAAATCAGCTACTTCTGAAATCTCCGGTATGTACTCAAAGCTTTGTAAGTGATCAATAAAGTCTATCAGTGATGGGTTAAGATGCTTGCTAGGCTGAAAGAAATGAACTTCTTGCGACCAATACGTCTCGTCATAGCCATTCTGCTTACTCAAGCACCTACCCCTGAAGTACTGTCTTAACAAAGATTAAAATGCTGAGCTCCTCCCTAAACTAGCAGATGAAGTGAGTCACAAGAATTCACGTAAAACCAAAGTATTCTTTTACTTGCTTATCGCGTTCCTTAATTTCGTCAACACTATGTTTAAGTTTTTTCGTAAATTTGAGGGTATAGTAAGTAGTAAATAGGGAGTGTAGGTACATCCCTATGAGTCCAAGAAGTCCTTGGAGAGGTTTGTACCCTAAATATCTCTCCTTAGCAAGAAGCTCTAACTTTACGGTAAGGTACGTTAAGCCAGCTAAATACAACATAGGTATAGCTTCTGCGGGCACAGACATTAAAGAAGTTAACCCAGAAGATACTACAACAAAGTAGGTAGTTAGTATTATGAGTGGCGATAACATGAAGAGAAACCAGGGGATGAAGTCGGGTGAGAGTCTCCTCCCAGTAAGTAGCGAGCCCTCAACTAAGCCTCTAACCCTATTACGTTGCCAAGCGATAACATCTCTCAAGGACTTCGGCACCGTCGTTATTAGGGAAGCCTCCCCACAATAGCAGAACTCGGCGTTACCTTGTAGTGAGAGGCTGAAGAAGAAGTCGTCGCTTCTTGGGATAGCCAAGTACATGTGCTTCTCGTAAAGTCTTGTCTTGACAGCCTTGTTATTTCCTGGAGCGTGCCTCCTAGAAACAAACTTAAAGAGGTGGTGGTACGCGTGATACCAGTAAAAAAGCATGCCCCAAAAACTGTCTCTTACGAGCGTAGATCCAGAACACACATCACACGATCTCTCATCATCAAAACATCTCAAAAAACTACTTACGTAGTTTTCAGAATACTCGTTCTCAGAATCACCCCAAATGATTAAGTCATAGCCTGAATCTATAGCGTACCTGACTGCCTCAATCCTAGCTTGCCCCACCCCTCCCCTAAATCTCTGCTTAACAAAGTTAATGCACTTAAATCTCTCCCTGAACTTCTCAGCAATTTGCTCGGAGTCGTCAGCAGACCAGCCATCCATAATTAAAACATCGAAATCAATGCAAATCTTAACACTAGATTGCCTAATCAAGGACTCAAGCGCTTTCTCTAGCCCTACAGCATTATCCTTATTTAGCAACACTACTAGCACACGCACTTACCAACACCAAGTAGGTTAGTTGAGTCCCGTATATCTAGCTAAGCATGCTAATAAGAGTTTACAGGGCTTTTTTACTTGATCGTTTTAGAGATGACTATGATTTAATGTTCTTTTAACGTTGTTAGGCTTTGACGCTGTGTCTACTCAGCCTATACCTCTTCATGAGATACTTGACCCCTCGCAGCAGATATCTAAACACTAATATCTAGCTTTACGTAACTCACACTAGGGAATTCCTCTAAAACTTAGTAAACCCGAAAAACTAGCAAGTTTTCGGTGACCGCTGATCTCGAGACCTGTTTTGGTTTGTATCATTCATGTTAAAACATAAGAGTTTTTCTAGGGATTATTTAACGTAAACATGTTTTCTTGCTGGAATATCCTGCATGAGATCTTGTTACTATACTTATGGCTTGATTTTCTAGAAATAAATAAACACAATATTTCACGTATCTTCATCAAATAGTTTTTTTAAAAGCTCTCTAAAATATATTCACACGTGGTGTGTAACTTGGCTTCAGCACCTCGATCAAGCACGTTACTAGTTGGTTTAATCATAGCCATAATAATTGTAGGTGTTCTAGGATACTACTTAGGGAGTATGAGTGCTCCAGTACAGATACAGACAACTACCGTTACTCAAGCAGCGCAAACAGTTACTCAAACTATCACGAAAACTGAGACCGTCACACCTATTTACACGCCTCCCGTGAAGGTTAAAGCAGGCTTCATATACGTGGGTCCTGTAGGAGATTACGGCTGGACATTCATGCATGATCTTGGAAGGAAGGTTGTTGCCGAGCTTTATAAGGATTGGCTTGAAACCACCTACTATGAGAGTGTGCCTGAGGCTGCTGTAGCTGATAAATTAAGAGATTTAATAAGTGCGGGATACAACGTCTTCTTTACTACATCCTTCGGTTTCATGGAAGGTACTCATGCCGTAGCTAAGGAATATCCTAACTTGATCTTCTGGCACTGTAGTGGTTATCTAAGAGACAAGAATATGGGTACTTACTTTGCCGACTTTTACCAAATCTACTACCTTAACGGTCTGGCTGCGGGAGCTTTAACGAAGACGGGCAAGGTAGGTTATGTGGCTGCTTTCTTGATTCCTGAGGTGGTGAGGCACTTAAGTGCTTTTGCTATAGGCGCTAGGGAGGTTGCTCAGCAGAGAGGACTTAACTTGACTTTATACGTGATAGAGATTGGTGCCTGGTATGACCCTGCTAAGGCTAGGGCAGCTGCTGAGACTCTTGTCAATCAATACGGCGTTGACGTAATAGCTTTCACCGAGGACTCGACAGCGATTGTAGAGTATGCTGAAGAACAATATCGTCTTGGTAAGGAGATATACGTATTTAGCCACTACAGCCCCATGTATGTTTACGGGCCTGACGTAGTGGTTAGCGGCCAGCTAGTCAGGTGGGAGATAATATATGCTGACATACTGGGCAAGATCAAAGCAGGAATCTATACTCCCACTAACCTAAATAACGTCGATTACTGGTATCTCCTTAACACCGGAGCTGTGGAGATGGGAGCACACATATTCCCTAACGGTAGCGTCATGCACATCAACCCGAAGTTTGAAGAACCTCTTAAGAAAGTTACGGTAACCGATAAGATATCAGGTAAAACTATAAGCGTTTACGACTTGATATGGCTTAGGTATGAACAGATGAGGAACGCACCAATGTTAATGTCTTTCCAGCAGATAGCTACTAGTCATGTTTACGAAAACATAACATCTATCACTATAACTATAGGGGGTACACCTACTAAGTACCCGATAGCGCCGGTCTTCGATCCCTTCATAGGACCCTTAAGCGGGTACAAGATAGATAACCCTGCTCAGAAAGTCACGGTGGCTCCAGGTGCCAGACTTGGACATGACGATCTCTGGAACATGGATTGGGTTCCAGATTTCGTTAAGATAATTGGTAGAGCAAGTTAGGTGCCTTAAAATGAGTACTCAGTCCTTTTTTTCTTCAAAAGAAGAAGGATTACAGAGTTTAAGTCCTGTTGTTTCTGCCCGTAATTTATGGAAGAGTTTTCCGGGGGTCGAGGCTTTAAAGGATGTGAGCTTAGACGTGTTCCCTGGAGAGATCCACGCTATTCTAGGTGAGAACGGGGCCGGCAAGTCTACACTCCTGAAAATATTGTACGGTATTTACGTGCCAGATAGGGGAGACTTATTCTTTGAGGGTAGGAAGGCAGTAATAACGTCCCCTCAAGACGCGGTCAAGAACGGCTTAGTACTCGTTTCTCAAGTTCCTCAACTCATAGATACACTGACTATTGCTGAGAACTTATCGCTATCTTTGCGTCAGTTCGGCTACGTGAGTAGTGTGAAGAAAGTCTCTAAGTTTCTTCTAGAGAAAGGGAAGGAGTATGGTGTGAAGATAGACCCAGACATTGAGGTCTGGAAGCTAAGTTATACTCAGAAGCAATTAGTTGAGGTCTTAAGAGCTTTACTGCTTAATGCGAAAGTAATAGCCTTTGATGAAGCGACTACTCTCTTACCACACGCTGAGAAAGAAAAACTTTACGCGTTCATGAGGCTTTTTAAGAGCAAGGGAGGCACAGTTTTACTCGTAACTCACAAGATTCCTGAAGCTATGGAAGTCTCAGATAGGATAACTGTTCTTAGGAGAGGCGAGATTGTAGGTACGGTCAAAACTAGTGAGACCACTATAGATCAGGTCAGACATATGATGTTTGGTGAGAGGCTTTCCCAACTTAACTCTGGCAGGTATGAGAAGCTGAGTAGGGAGGGTTCAGAAACTCTAGTTGTAGAGGATCTCTGGATCAGAAGTGATTACGGCGCTTACGCTGTGAGAGGAGTGTCTTTTAGTGTTAGTAGAGGCGAGATTCTCGGAATAGCTGGAGTTACTGGTAATGGCCAGTTAGAGCTTATTCAGACATTAGCTGGGTTAAGAAGAGCTGAGAAAGGCAAAATACGCTTACGTATTGATGGGAGTGAAATAAACATCACGAATAAGGGATCAACGCTAATTAGACGTTTAGGAATAGGTTACATACCTGACGAGCCTGTTAAGAAAGGCATTTCTTTAGATAACACTATCGAGGAAAACATAGTAGTGCATCCCCAACTTTCGAGACTCTTAATAAATTGGAATAAAGTTAAGAATTTGACGTCAGACTTAGTTAGAGAGTTCAATATAGTGACGCCATCAACTAGTTCTAGAGCCAAAGTCCTGTCAGGAGGCAATCTAATGAAGGTTTTAGTAGCTAGAGAATTAACAGTCTCTAAGCTTGCTTTAGTAGCCTATAACCCTACTAGAGGATTAGACGAGGTATCAGCTCGCTATGTCAGAAAATTGATAGTGAGTAAGGCTATAAATGAGGGCATGTGTGCGGTGATTGCTTCTGAAGATCTTGACGAGATTATGGAGATAAGTGATGTAATCGCTGTCATGAATTCAGGCTCAATCGTAGGTGTTTTCAGGTCTGGAGTAAGTAGAGAAGAGATTGAGAAGGTCATGGTGGGTTAAGATGCGCTTGATTGTTGTCAAGCGAGTAAAGACTTCTAGTCTGCACTTTATTGGAATACCAGTACTTTCGATACTGATAGGTCTCGTGATCTCCACGCTCATATTTGCTTCTATAGGTGTGCCTCCCGACCTCTTTATTAAAGAGATTATCTCAGGTTTTCAAAGTCCTCAGACTTTAAGGTATTTTGCCTTACTCACTATACTAGGAGTAGCGTTAATGATGAGTTTTAGAGCTTCTATATGGAACATCGGTGCTGAAGGTCAGATGATATGGGGTATGCTTGCTGGAGGCTATGTAGCGCTCTTTGTAGCAGCACGGTCTATGTATGTGAGTCCCAGTGAACTTCCTAGCTATGCTAGCATGCCTGGAGTTGAGGTTCTTGATGCATCCCCTGTTAAGCCCGTTATCTCAATTCTCTTGATGGATCCTACCTTAGGCAAGCTATTAATGGTTCTTTTTGGTATGCTAGCAGGTGGTTTATGGGCGCTAATACCCGCTTTACTTAAGGCGTATTTAGACATAGATGAGGTGGCGACTACTCTCATCTTAAACTACGTCGCATACCAGCTCTTCAATCACCTAGTCTCCTACAACTTGAGAGGGTTGAGCGTTCAGGCAAGACAATTCTTCAGGACAGACAGGATGAACTCAGCACTGCTCTTTAACTTAATTCCGGGTACTTCAGTCACTGTGCAGGAGGCAGTAATGGCAGTAATATTCTTTGTAGCTATAGTTTTGATATATAGGTACACTACTATAGGTCTCAGACTAAAGATAATCGGGTCAAACCCCCAGCTTCTTAGATCTGTGGGAGTAGATGAGAGAAAGTATATCTTGCTAGCAATGTTTTTGAGCGGGATGCTGGCAGGGGCTGCTGGAGTCTCAATATCAGCTAATCCAGGAATAGGCAAGTTGGAGAAGATAGCTAACGTGGTTAGTCCGCCTACGATGAATTTAGGCTATACCGCCATACTAGTGTCATGGCTTTCGATGCTTGATATTAAGTTAGTTCCTATATATGCTTACGTCGTAGCTTCATTATTCCAGGGAAGTAGCCTGCTTCAGTCAGAGATTAATACGTTACTTCCTGAATTGTCTTTGACTGGTGCTGCACTAACTTACGTACCAATAGGCTCAATACTGATAGTTTACGTAGTTCTAAGAGTATTTGCAGACTACTCAATAAGAGTGAGGAGGTAGGTACACGTGATAGAGGAAGTATTAAATGTGATACTTGCTATGTCCCCAATATTTGTCTACTTGTATCTAGCAAGCTTAGGTAATTCATTAGTAGAGAAGTCAGGCATACTTAACTTAGCTATTGACGGCGCCTACACGCTAGGTGTGGCTCTAGTCTTTACTTTGTTAGTGTATGTAGGTGATCCCACACTAGCTCTCCTAATTACTTCTTTCCTGATCGGGTTGTTAGGAGTGTTAGTAGCTTTCCTAACCACGAAGCTACCTATATCTCACGGTGCTGTAGGACTCTCTATTCAGTTCATAGGTTACGGTCTTGCGTCATTTCTTGCGTACCCGATGTCACTGAGGGTTAGAGCCGAGAAAATAAGTCTCAACACCTACCCTACAGTACCTGAAGTAGTCTTGTCTTTCTTAATACTGTCTCTACTAATCAGTGTGTTAATAAACTTACTTATTCATAAGACTAAGCTCGGGGCAGCGATAAGAGCGGTAGGCGAGAACCCCGCGGGGGCTTCAGCACTAGGTGTTAACGTCCTTAAAATAAGGGTTATAGCTACTTTCTTAGGTTACGCCTTAATAGGATCTGCTTCCTCACTCTTCCTCTTACTATATACGAAGAACTGGCAAGAAGGTCTAGGAATGGGTTATGGCTGGATTTCTTTTGCTATATCGCTTTCGTCAGGCAGACACCCGATTGTAGGGATAGCTACTTCAGCGATTTTCGCTATTCTCATCAGGTATGCTTACGTGCTTCAAGATATTTTAGTAGGATACGGGATAAACATATCTAATTTCATAGTTATCGCTTTACCGTTTATGGCAGCAGTACTCATACCTATAGCAGTTACTGCGATCCCACAACTACGCAGAAGATTTGCACCACCAAAACATTTAGGAAAAATATTCTTTAGTGAAGAAAGATCCGTGTAGGTTACGCCCTCACCTCTATAATTTATTAACTTAGCGTTAGATTTATGATCTTCTAACGCGTATTATTACTTTATTTGAGACTCTTTAAGGAAGACTTCCAGATAGGGGTTCGAGCTTCATAGGGCTTGATGCTCTTTGATGTAAGCCCTCTACCCTCGGCTTCATGACTCTCAGGACCCCTCTTTCATCAGGGCCCACGTCATCGGGGGTCTTAACATACCCAAAACATTATAAACATTTATGAAACCCGAAACAGCTAACAAAGGCGGTGTAGAGTTTTTAGCTCTGACCTAGTCTTGGATTTGATTTCCTCTAAGGAGGGTTCATAATTATTATTTGGTTTGCTATATTTATTGACGGTATTGATGACTTAGCTTGGGGGTTTGAGTTGGGGTATTGCGAGTTTGAGAGTAGCTTGAGTAATGAATTACTGAAGTATATTAAGGCTGTTGTTAACATAGTCAAGCTCAGTAGTGAGGGTATTAAATTACTTGAGGAGTTCAGGACTGCTGAGGCTATGGAGTCTTTTACTAAGGGCATACATGAGGACACGATAGCTGATGATGTTAGGCGTAATTTACTAATTAAGTTGCAGGATTTGCATCCAGGCTTTATGAGGGAGAGAATATCGACTCTCCTCAGGAGGCTCGACTTAATAGCTGAGCAGTCTAAGGAAGTTTCTAGAAACATGACTTTATTCCCGTATCTGGAGTTGCCTGGTGAGATAAAGAATACTATTAATGAGCTCTCTGTGAAAGCCTACGAGTCTGTTTTGAAGCTCTACGAAATAACTTCCTTACTAATTAATCACAGATATGATGAGGTCTTAGAAGAAGCGTATAGGGTCGAGTTAGCTGAGGAGGACGCGGACAGAATACTAGTTAGGGGACGCCAATTACTAGTTAAGTACGGGTCCGTGATAAGAAATCCAGCAATAATACTCATGGTTGATAAGCTTATTGAGGCGCTTGAAGGCATAACTGATTTCGCTGAAGACGCAAGCGACTACTTAAGAACGCTCGCACTCTACTGTAGGAGTGTTTAAATAATCCTCGTCACGATCTCGTACACTGCATAGGATATTGCCACACATGCCGGTGTCGTCAGAGCCCATAACGCCAGCATCCTCTTTAAGATTCTCATATTGATGACGCTGTAGCCTTCCGCTAAGCTAGCCCCAATAATACCCCCAGCTACAGCCATAGTTGTCGCTGCAGGTACTCCTAATTCCGCTAAAACTAACACACTCAGTGATGCTGAAACATACGTGACTACAGCAGTAGAGTAGTTGAGTGTAGCTAGTTCTTCGCCTAGAGTCCCCACAACTCTTCTTCCCCAAGAAATAACCCCTAAAGAGATGAGCAAACCGCTAAGAGCTAGTAAGGTCGGTAGTACGTCTTCATTAATCACTCCTAACTCATTCCTCAAGACTATGAGTAGAGGTCCGGCAACTATTCCTGCGTTGCTCGCGCCGTAAGCCAACGACATTAGAGCCACTATTAGGGCTGAGGAAGTATTCCTATACGCGTATATTCTTTCGTGAGGATCGCTTGATTTCTCGTCTACGTATGCTTTGCTCACGACTAATAGTGAAGTACTTAAGATTAGCGCAGCTAACAGACTCAGTACTGCTCCTAACAACTTACTTAACGTGAGGTATGTGATGAAGACTGATACCAGGAATAAAGAGAGTAGGGTTGCTGGTGCGGTAGTTTCAGGGTTTTCTAAGTATCTAGCTAAGGACTTCTTAGTTAGGAAAGATATGAAGCTTGAGAGAGGTATCGTAAGAAACCTGAGAACATATATTATAATGACTTGTTGCCATACAACTAAGCCTGGATCGACTGAGACTCCGAAGCCTATGAGGCCTGCTAGGACTGTCTCGTTTACGGAGACAGGTATTTTGAGTAGTGAGGCAGTCAAGACCCAAGAACCTGCAGCAAGCATAGCTACTAACATGCCTATAGTGAGTATAGAGGCAGGCATCAAACCCGCGTCAACTACCCTCGTGCTAAGGACCCAGGCTACGTTAGCTCCTAGAATGATGGAGCCAAGCACGATAAAGACTGAAGTAATTAAGAGTGCTCTATTCAACTTAATAATCCTGGCCCCTACTACGGCCGCCACAATGTTAGCAGCGTTGTTAGAGCCAGCACTCCAAGCAAGAAATACTGCTGTAAAAAGCGAGCATGTCAGCAAGATCGTGTTCGTTTTAAACACCTTAGAAGTTATCTTCTGCGATCTTTATTTAAGCTTTTCGTAGGGAATTCTTAGAGATGTCTCTCTGTTTTCTCCCTTAAAACTATTTCTGTGGTATCATTTTAGGGGTGCCACGACGTGGTAGTTACTTCACGTCTACCAGGCTTTCATAAATTAACGCTGAGTGAGAGAGTTGAGAAGCTTAAAGAGTTAGCGAACCTAAGTGATGATGATGTGAGGCTTTTGCTTAAGGAGGGGACCTTACCTCTCGAGATAGCTGATAAGATGATAGAGAACGTCGTTGGTACTCTCTCCCTGCCGTTAGGGATAGCTACTAACTTCTTGATTAATAGTAGGGAGTATCTAGTTCCTATGGCTATAGAGGAGCCTTCAGTCGTTGCCGCGGCTTCAAACGCCGCTAAGATGCTTAGGGAAGGTGGTGGCATAAAAGCACAAGCTACTGAGTCGCTCATGATAGCTCAGATACAGCTGGTAGGGGTCGCTGCACCTCACAACGCGAAATACCTAATATATGAGCACAAGGAGGAAATAAAGGAGATAGCTAACGCGACGAACCCCTTACTAGTGAGTTTAGGTGGTGGGGTGAGAGATGTTGAGGTTTACGTAATTAATTCTCCCGTAGGACCTATGGTGATAACGAACCTCATAGTAGACGTTAAGGACGCTATGGGAGCTAACACAGTTAACACTATGGCTGAGAAAGTAGCCCCACATATAGAGAAGTGGACTGGAGGTAAGGTCTACTTAAGGATTGTGTCTAACTTAGCTGACAGGAGGCTAGTCCGTGCTTGGGGTAAAGTACCTAAAGAAGTTCTCGGAGGTGAGGAGGTAGTTGACGGGATCGTGTATGCTTGGGCTTTCGCTTCCGCAGACCCCTACAGAGCCGCAACACATAATAAGGGGATAATGAACGGCGTTATTGCTGTCGCTCTAGCAACAGGGCAAGATACTAGAGCTTTAGAGGCTGGCGCTCACGCATACGCTGCTAGGTCGGGGAGATACACAGCATTAAGTATTTGGGAGAAGGATGAGAAAGGTGACTTAGTAGGCTTCTTGGAGATGCCTATGGCTGTAGGTCTCATAGGAGGCGCCGTTAAGGTGAACCCGATAGCGCAGTTAAGTCTCAGGATCTTGGGTATCAAAACTGCTAAGGAACTAGCCGAGATCATGGGTGCTGTCGGGCTAGCTCAGAATCTTGCCGCCTTAAGAGCGTTAGCTACCGAAGGTATACAGAGAGGTCACATGAAGTTACACGCAAGAAACATAGCCATAACAGCAGGCGCCAGAGGCTCAGAAATAGACATAGTAGTCGAGGAAATGATTAAGAGAGATGCTATAAGGTTAGATGTTGCTAAAGAAATACTAGAGTCAATTAGGAAGAAAAAGTAAGAGCTGAATTTAAGTAACCAGAATTAAAGCAACAATATTTATCTAGTACAAGGTTATCTTACTAAATAGCTTTTGTACACCTTTATTAACCGAGTTAATGTAAAAATCTAGGATATATGAGGTTGATATGTGGGTGGTGTCTGAGGAAGAGCTACGTAGGAGGTATGTTGAGGGAGCTATAATATCTGCGTTGCGTCTATACAGGCACTGGAGAAAGAGAGGCTTAACGAAAAATGAGGCTTTCAAGCGCTCAGTTAGGCAGGCTCTAGGTATGATGGGGGTTAGTGGTCTTACTAAGGAGGAGGTAGTTGATGTGCTAGAAGATTTCAGGAAGATATTAGATGAGATAAAGAATGAGCTGATGAACCAGGCACTCAGCCATAAAAACGAAAAAATAGGAACAAAATAGGTGATGAAAAAGTTATGGTGCTACCACCAATCAGGGGATTACTTCTCAGAGTTTTCTTTGAGTCAGCTGACGGGGGTTATTACTCCCCACTCTTCGAGAAATGTTATGAGGTCTTGCCAGTTCCTGAACCAATAGGGAGCGATGCTGACGTGTTGATGGCTCAGAAATTCCAGTACTCAAACATAATGAGTAGGTGTGGGGATCACCCACTAAGCAAGTACATACCTTACGACTATGTCTTGATAAGGGGTTCTAGTTACCACGTAAGCAGGGTCGTAGCACACTGGGACCCAAGATTCGACATAGGAGTCTACGCTGATTATTGGAGAACAATTGGTGGGAGAATACCTAGAGACTTTAAAGGCTGTGAAGAATGCTATATATTTTTTGCTGCAGGGTTAGCTAAATATCCTGCGGGTTTTTTCGACTCAAAGAAAGGCTTCACCGAGATTAGGAAGACTTTCCTCAAGTCTGAGAGAGGAATCTACGTGGTAGGCTACATGAAAGTAGATGAGATCGTAGACTTGACAGAAATATCTGCAGAACTAAGCTCGAGAAAGAATAGGTATACCCTGAGGGAGGTATGGGAAGAAGCCATAGCAAGATACGGAAACAAAGTAAGAGAAATACCTCACCTCATAAGACCTGCAGACCTGCCAATAATAGTATTAAGTAATGAAGGTAACTATAGGCTATTCAAAGAACCACTACCACTAATAGAATGGGTGGAAAGCTATAAGTTATTAAGTGATCTATCATTCATTTTCGGAATCAAAACTTTTGAAGACCGAATCAAGTATAAGGTATATACAAAAGAAGAACTAACAGAAATCTTGAAAACCTTAGAAAAAGAAAAACTCATTTAACAAGTAAGTATGAATCCTCATAATTATTGAGGGTCTTATTATTCATGTGAGGTAGTATCATTGAGAGCCTTACCACGTTTCCTTTATAGAGTTTCTCTTAAATTATCTTACTACTCCTTACTTTGGTGATCCTATGAAAAACAAATCCGTAGCGTATGCTGTATTTACTATTATGATGATCTTAGCGGGTTCAATAGGTTATTATATTGGGAGATGGTATAACGGCTTACCAGCATCGGAGTTACGACAGCATGACGTTATAGTAGCTACGACGACTTCTCTTTATCAGATTGGTGCTCTTAACGATTTATTTGAAGACTTCAATAATACGACGCACTTAAACATTCGTTTCAATGTTCTTGTGAAAGGTTCTGGCGAGGCTCTGAAGTTACTAGCAGACGGCTCGGCATGTATAGGGTTTGTTCATGCCCCATCACTTGAGCTTCAATACTTAAATCAAGGGGTGATTGAAAGACTAGCTATTTTTGGGTATAACGAGTTTATTTTGGTTGGTCCTCGTGAAGATCCCGCGAACGTTAGTGGAGCTTCTAACATTACTGAGGCTTTTAAAAGAATATTCGGTGCTGGTGAGGAAGGTCTGGCGAGGTTTGTTAGTAGGGGGGATATGTCCGGTACGCATGTTAGAGAGTTACAGCTCTGGAAGCTTGCTGGACTTAATCCCTACGGGAAGTCGTGGTATTTGATAAGTGGTCAGGGGATGGCACAAACATTATTAATGGCTGAAAACCTTAACGCGTATACTCTCACAGATGAGGGCACATATTTAAGACTTGTAGGGAGTGGTAAGCTAGAAAAAATTGCTATGTTGGTGCGAGACCCGCTATACTTAATTAATGTCTACTCAGCATATTTGTCGAAAGCTAGTTCGTGTGACAACTCATATATATGGTATGTAGCTTATAAGTTCAGGGACTACTTAGTGGGTAAAGGGCAAGAACTCCTGGCTTCAAAGTATAGAGGGATGATTAACCCTGTTAAAGGTAATGAGACATTGATATCTCAGGCGTGGGGAAAACTAACCACACTGGGTTGAAAAATGACTGAATCTCTTTACTCAATTACTGTCAGAAGTCTTTACGTATCTTCTGTAGCATCTCTCATAGCATTTACTTTCGCAGTAATATTGAGTCTCGCAACTTCACGAGTCTCTAAGAAGAAAGCCGAGATGATTTTAGGAATTTTTGAAGCCTTAGTCGGCGTCCCAACGACTGCCGTGGGTCTTCTAGTGTATATGTTGTTGTTTCCTAAAGGACCTCTCGGAGTTTTAAGGATTCTCTACACACCTTACGCGATTATTTTCGGTGAATTTCTTGTGGCGTTACCAATAGCTTTTACTACCATGTTTAGGTCTATCCATGACGCACGAGAAAGCGTTAGAGAGCTTGTTTTATCTCTTGGGTGTTCAGAAAAACAAGTTACTAAGTTGCTTCTAAGAGAGCTCGCGCCTGTCCTAACGTCTTCATACTTAACGTCGTTTTCTAGGGCTATCGGGGAATTAGGTGTTGCGTTGATTGTTGGTGGTGGTATAGAGGGGTATACGAATGTCTTGACAACAGCTATTGCTTTACAGACATCAATAGGTAACTACGAGTACGCTATTTGGTTAGGCTTAATCCTCATCTCCGTAACGATAGCGCTAACACTAATACTAAAGATTATTGGTGAGTACTTGATATGGAGGTGACGTTAGAGAGTATTTGGCATAGCTATGATGGGGTAACATACGTGTTGAAGAATATCAACCTACTGTTTAGAAACCCTGATATATACCTCCTAGTCGGCCCTAATGGTTCTGGCAAAACCACCCTACTAAAGATAGCTTCACTAATCATTAAACCTTCTAGAGGCAGAGTTGCTGTAGACGGTAAGAGTTTCTGGGACCTGGAAAACAGCTCAAGAGAGCTTATAAGAGGTTCTATTGCTTACGTTCATGACAAGCCAATCTTGGTCAGAGGTTCGGTGAGATATAACATAGAGCTTGGGTTAAGACTCAGGAAAAGAGTTGATGAGTCGCTTGTGAGATACTATGTTAATAGATACGGGCTGAGGGAGGTAGAGAATAGGAACGTCAATAAGCTGAGTGCTGGACAAGCAAAAATAGTTTCCATCATAAGAGCTCTCGTATTAAGACCTAAAATACTAGTTCTCGACGAACCCTTCACATACCTTGACACCGCACGTACCAAACTCTTGATCGAGGATATCTCTAGAATTACTGAAGAAGAAAAGAGCCTGGTTTTAATAGCTAGTCACTACATGTATAAAGACCTAAAAAATATGGCGAATCAACTAATAGAGATGATAAACGGAGAAATACAGAATATCATATCTCATAGGTAAACTCTTATAAGATCACCTGTGGATTAAGGAGCCTCGCCGGCTGGGGATTGTTTAGGGAAAGCTTTTAAATCTTTGGTATTACACGATATTGGTGTTGGTTCACGGCGAGTCTAGCAGGGATGAGCCGTGGACTGCTGCGAGCTGACCCCAGCCCACAGCTCCACCATCATTGAAGCCTCAGGATCATCGCTGTGTGGAGAAACCCCCGCATCCTGGTCTTAACTTATTTCAGCACCCCCAGGTCTTTACTCCCTACCCGCATCCGGGGATTTGATACCTAAATACCAATTATATAAACACTTTTATGAAGCTTGAAACAGCTACATGAGGCGCCGGGGGCGGGATTTGAACCCGCGCGGGGATACCCCCACCGGCTTAGCAGGCCGGCGCCCTACCAGGCTAGGCGACCCCGGCTCTATTATTTCTTTTTATTCAAGGGTTAAAAGTATTTTGTGGTTGTTACTTGTTTGTGTTTTAGTGTGTTGTGTTCTGCTCTGACTTTTATTGCTTTCTGCGGGCATAGAGGCTCGCATGCTTTGCAGTATATGCATTTTTGGGGGTCGTATGTGAGTTTGTTTTCTTCGATTTTGTAGACTTTTGTTGGGCAGTAGTTTACGCATTCTCCGCAGAGGTTGCACGTAGGCTCTATTATTATCGTTATTCTCAACTTTCGCTACCTGTAAGTAGTTTCTTGAGTTTTTCTGCTTCTTTTATTTTTTCTTGGAGTACCTTAGCTAGTTTCTGGGGGTCTACTGCGGCTATGCCTTCATCGCTTATCACGTAGGGTACCCACACGGGGTTTGTGGGTACTCCTCTCATCTTCCTGACTAAGAGTTCCTTGATGGGTATCCCGTACTCCATTAGTGAGGGGTTAAACCTAACCTCAATAACTCCGTCAACTAAGTACTCTAGGTAATTCACTACTTCCTGGAAGGTTTCTGTAGTTGTGTGTATTGTAGCAATAATTATGTTTCCTAAGCCCTTACTAACGACTGCCCTGAGGCTTTTTATGAAGTCTAGGAACTGAGAGACCTCGAATTTCAGTATTAATTCGTTGAGTGAGTCTATCAATATCATTGTGGAGCCTCTTGCAGTACTGGAAACATCGCTCACTGCATACACTAAGGAGTTAAGGTCTCTAATTTCTAGTTCTTTAACGACTCCGCTGACAGACTTTCTGAAAGGTCCTAGCCTGAAGCTAAAGCAGTCTACTATCTTAAACCTACCTTCACTAACATACTTACTGACATCCCACTTGAAGTACTCGTATAGAGCTAGCAGAGCGTCCGGCGAGTCATCGAAAGTCACGTGAACAACTACGTTTCTAGGTTCTCTCAGGAAATTCCAGGAAAGGTTTGCTAGCATAACAGACTTGCCTACGCCTCCCGGACCTAAGAGTATGGTTAGTGACCCGTAAGGTATCCCGGCAGGTAATGCAATGTTTAAGGGGCTTATTCCAGTTAAGAAAGTCTTACTCACTAGACACACCGACTACAATAACTAGAGCAAATTATTAAAAACTTAATTCACACACTCTAGTAGGTGTAGTAGTTGATTAAAGCTGCTAAATTAGAGGAGGGATCTATACTTCCTGACGCTATAGAGAAGATAATACGGGAGGAGAGACTTCAGGGAGGCTTCATGATCGGGATAGGAGGACTCAAAAAAGCCGAGATAGGCTACTTCAACCCAGTAACATCAGCGTACATGACAGAATTCATAGATTCAGGTGAGGAAGGGATGATTGAGGTAGTCTCGCTAACAGGTAATTACTTACTGAGAAGTAACGGCACGATCTTCACACACATTCACGTAACACTAAGTCGTAGAGACTTAGGGGTTAAGGGAGGACACCTAATCAGGGGTGTTGTGAGACCGCACATAGAAGTATTTTTTGTTGAAATTGGTGAAGAACTCAGGAAAGTGTTTAGGCATAGGGACGTAGGTTGAGTTATGAGAGAGTATGTATTGTTGGCGGTGGGCTAGCAGGGCTTTCCACTGCTTACTACTTGCTTAAGAAAGAGGGTAACCTGAGAATAACCGTGTTAGAGTCTAGTAGTAGAGCCGGAGGTCTACTCAAGAGTGAGAGGGTAGGTAATTACTTATTCGATATTGGCGGTTCTCACATCTTGTTCAGTAATCATACTGAGAAACTTAACGAGATGCTTTCTTTCCTCAAAGGTAATTACGTGAAACACTACAGGAACGCTAAAATTTATTATAAGGGGGCATACGTTAAGTACCCTTTTGAGAACGGCTTACACGACTTACCACCAGAAGAAAGGTTCGAGTGTGTTTGGGGGGTTATAGAAGCTTACGTGAAGAGACTAAAGAATGAGTTAAGAGAACCTCAAAACTTTCTTGAGTGGCTACCCTACGTGTTTGGTGAGGGCATAGCTAACAAGTACTTAATACCATACAACGAGAAAATATGGAAGACAGACTTAAGCGAGGTAACTCTTGAGTGGGTTGGCGGCAGAGTACCTACGCCACCTATTAAAGAAATAATAATGAGTGCCGTAGGAATTAACGTAGAAGGGTATACACATCAGCTCAACTTTTACTACCCATCCTCAGGAGGTATTGAAGCGCTCATACAAGGACTACTCAACGAGGTACTTAATAGTAAGAGGTTTGAGTTACTTACTGACCAGAAAGTAGAGAGAGTAGGCTTTTCGAGCAGGGATAAATTGATGGTAGAGACTAGAGACTCTTGTTTTGAGTGTGCCTCAATAGTGTATACAGCCCCACTAAAAAGATCTCGCGACACACTTAAAGTAATTCTAGGAGAGCTAAGTAAGGAGCTCGAGAAACTTAGGTCAGTTCCGATAGCTGTCGTAGGGTTAGGGATAAGAGGTGAGGCAAGACCTTACCACTGGGTTTACTTACCAGATAAGAAGTACTTACCTCACAGGATAGCAGTACTAAGTAATTTCTCGAGAAGTAACGCGCCAGCAGGAAGTGTCTCCATAATAGCTGAAGTTTCCTTTAAGAATGAAGAAGAGCTTAGGTCAGCACCTGATGACCAACTAATTAAGAAGTCTTATGAAGACGTATTAGAGGTAGGCCTAGTAAAAAGTTCTGAACTTGAAGTAGGTATGGTATGGCGTTGGGGAGATGCCTACATAATATACGATAAAAACAGGTCAGAAATAATTAAGAGAGTAGGTGAGGAGCTAAGAAAACAAGGGGTTTTCATAAACGGAAGATTTGGAGGGTGGGAATACTTAAATATGGATGCAGTGTACGTAAAATCAGAAAAAATAGCTGAGGAAGTCCTGAAACACGTCTCAACTTATCGCAATCAATAAATAAGGATTCTCGATGTACTCCCTAACCTCCTTCAAGAAAATCGCGGCTTGCGCCCCGTCAGTTACTCTATGATCAAACGTGAGACTCAATATAAAGTATTTCCTCAGTCTAACTCCTTTTGGAGGTTCTATCACTACTTTATCATATATTCTCCCAACACCTAATATCGCTACATGGCCCGGGTAGATAATTGGTGTGAAAAAGTCAACGTCATACATGCCGAGATTAGAAACCGTTATTGTCGCGCCAGATATCTCGTCTAGGCTTAGTTTGCCTTCTCTAGCTTTCTTAGCTAGTTCCTCTAATTCTGCAGATATCTGCGTTACTGTTTTAAGGTCTGCGTCTTTTATGACTGGAACGATAAGTCCCTCTTCAAGGGCTACTGCGACTCCTACATTAATGTCTTTATATACCTTCAGCTTATTTCCTTCTAAGCTTGCATTGAATTCTCTATGATTTCTCAGAGCGTTAGCCAGTGCTTTCACAACGAAGGCAGTTATTGAGGGTCTCTTATCTTTAGGTAATGCCGACCTGAGCTCTTCTAACTTGTCTACGTTAACTTCCATAGTTATAGTTGTTAGAACCATCTCTCTGGCTGACTTAAGCAAGTTCTCAGCTATCCTGAGCCTCATAGGACTTAGTGTTTTTTCCTCAAGTATTGAGAGACCTGTCTCTACTTCTTTAGTAGGAACTCTCTTAATTATCTCTACATAAGCTCTAACATCTTCTTGAGATATTATTTCCTTACCTGGGAAGTGCTTCTGCACATCATCTAAGCTGACTCCTAACTCTTCAGCTAATTTTCTCGCAGCAGGAGTTGCTCTGACCTTGCCTGCAGGCTTAGCTTGAACAACTTCAGGAATCTGAACTTTCTCAACTCCCTTAGTTGCTATGGGAGCTGAGGGCGCGGGCACTTCTGAGAGAATCTTTTTCAACTCTTCCTCATTTTCGGCAATCAGCGCTATCGTTTCATCAACTTTAGCTTTACTGCCCTCCTCGTATAGTATCTTAGCTAAGAAGCCCGAAGCTGGTGCTTTAACATCTCCAACTAGCTTCTCAGTCTCTATAGTCGCTATGACTTCATCAATCTCAACACGATCCCCAACTTTCTTCAACCACTCAACTATCCTGCCTTCAACCATAGTGAGGCCTAATTTAGGCATCTTTACATTAATAACCATGCGGGTCTACCTCTTCTTAAACATGGTGAGAATAGACTTCACTATCTTATCTTTATTAGGTAAGATTTCCTTTTCTAGGACCGGACTGAAGGGTATTGGCGTGTGGCTAGTGTTGATTCTCACTGGTTTAGAATCTAGGTAGCCGAAAGCCTCCTCCTCTATAGTCGCTATGACTTCTGAGGAGATGCCGCAAGGTCCCCAGCCCTCATCAACTACTACTAACCTCATAGTCTTCTCAACAGAATCTCTCAAAGTTTTACGGTCTAATGGATAGAGAGTTCTTAAGTCAATTACTTCCGCATCAATACCGTATCTTTCTTTAAGTTCCTTAGCTGCTTCCAAAGATTCGTGAAGCATGTAAGAGTACGTCGCTATAGTTACGTCATTCCCTTCTTTCTTGATATCTGCTTTACCAAGCGGTATCACGTATTCTTCTTCTGGTACCGGCCCGGTCACCCTATAAAGTTTTTTATGTTCCAGGAATATGACCGGGTTACCATCACGTATTGAAGCGAGGAAAAGACCCTTAGCGTCGTAGGGGGTTGCTGGGGCTACTACCTTTAAACCAGGGTGATTAACGAACATTGACGCATTCGTCGATGAGTGCTGAGCGGCAGCCGAGATCCCAGCACCTATTGCAGCACGCACTAAGACAGGTATCTTAAACTGACCGCCACTCATGTACCTTAGCTTGGCAGCGTGATTGAATATCGCGTTCATAGCTAGATATAGGAAATCAGCAAAACGATGTTCTACAACTACTCTGAGCCCAGCTATTGCTGCCCCTATGGCAATTAATGTGAAGCCGTCTTCAGAGATCGGGGTATCTATAACGCGTACGTCA
>ERZ1669248.215-NODE-215-length-32725-cov-4.971258_pt1 | contig 32725 bp, 40 predicted proteins | sample MGYA00579296_ERZ1669248 | MGnify/ENA primary metagenome ERZ1669248 (study PRJEB41166, sample SAMN08046057) | hot springs metagenome | biome: hot spring; feature: neutral hot spring; material: thermophilic sediment; isolation source: thermophilic sediment from...
CATTTAATCCTGCACATGCATAATTAACAGTCTTATGAATTTTCGAAATGTCTAAGTTTGTTGCTTTGCCATTACGTTTTATTACTTTCATGTAATTGTAGTTTACGTTTACTGCAAAAAAATTACTTTTTCCTTTTGTTTTTTTGTTCTTCTTGTTCTTGTTGTTGTTGATGTATTTGTGTAAAATAAGTATAATTGCTTATCAAATAATGATCAAATGTTGAAAAATCTTTAGTTTCTATAAACGGTATTTCAGTAATCGCTTTACCAAGATTTTCAAAATATAATGAACGAATTGGATACAAAGTTTGTATTGCTTCTTTAAAGTTTTTCATTTTTAACTTACAAGTTTTTTTGCCACTCAATCTATACAAAGTATCGTCTTCACAAAATATTAATTGTGCTAAAATCAATTCATAATATAACGAATATGTTTTGATGCCTATTTTATTTTCTAGCAAATTAACAAATGCGTTATAAACTTGCTGTGGTGAATTAATATTTAGCATTGTTCTTGGAAATGATTTAACATAGTTTAGTTGTAATGCTGGCGTAATAACAACTGAATATGGCTTTATTACTGGATTGTTTTTTGCAGAATCAGTAATATATAGCAGTAATAAAACATTTTTTGCATTGCTTAAATCAATATCTTCATCTTCTTCTGTAGCAGATTCTGTATTTGTAGTTTCTGATTCTGTATCTAAATCTGTTTTATCAGATGCTAATATGTTCTTAGGTTTTACTGCTATTATTTCTGCATGATCAATTAATACTTCAATTAAATCTGATGAGTTCATACTATAATAAGTGCTTGGAAATTCATCTTCTGAGGCTTCACTTTGTAATGCATTATAGATTTTTAATGCATCATCTGAATTATCAGTAAAATAGAATGATGCATTAATAACAAGCGATATATCCGTTTGATGATATAATGGACCTTTGTAAATAATATAAACAGGTTGCGTAATCGTTATTGCTTCTTCATTTAGTTTTACAAAAAATGACATTTAAGAGGTTTTTAAAGTAATGCAAAAAAATTAAGCTTTTCTTAAATACAGTGCAGTTAAGATTGCTTGTAATAGTTTTTCAGATGGTAATTGTTTTGTTGTTACTGGTAAATTTGCTTTGCCATTTTGTATTATAGATGATAAGACATCATTGAAATCTTCAGATTCTGCATTAACAAAACCTATTTCTGCAACAACTGATGGAACATCATATGAAAGTAATGCCCATGAATCAAATTCACCAAATGCAAAACCACCACCTTTCTTTCTACCTTTTACTGCTTGACCTGTTAAACTTTCTCTTGCTCCAATAAATCTAGCATGTAATACTTCATCTGTTGTATGTTCAAGTCTAAACAAATACATATAACCTATTTGAACTGGTAATGGCGTTGTTGTATTATATTCAGGTATGTATAGCTTTTGTTCTGTTTTGATTTTATACTTTGTTTCAAGTTTTTTAATTAGATTTTGATCTTGTTTTAATGGTGATTTAAACGGAAATACTATTAACGGTAAAGCTTCAATTCTCTTTGCTTCGTCAAATAATCGCTTATAATCAAGTGTTGTTAATGCATTCAAATATGCGTTTATTTCTTTGCTGTTTAAATAAAAGTCTCTATAAAATTCATCGTATACTTTTTTGAATGTATCAAGATCTGCATCTTTAAGATAACGCAAATAAATATGTTTACATATATAAGCAACTGCTGCTTCATAAACTTGGCCTAAGTTCATTCTATTAATAACACCAAGCGGATCAAGTATAACATCAATTGTTTCACCATATTCTGTTTTAGGCATCAATTCATCTGGTAAAATTTTTGTTATAACACCTTTATTACCATGCCTATTACAAAGCTTATCACCTAATGCAGCATAAGTTACTTTTTCAAATTCTATACGTATTATTGCAAGCGGAACTTTATCATCATAATAGTATTTTTCATTACCTGCTTTAACTAAATATTTGCTATCAGTTGCAGGTTCATGATTTAAGTATGCATTTAAGTAATCTTCATAAACAGGTTTAAATTTTTCATACAATGATAATAATTGCTTTTTGATTTCTTCGTTTGCAACAATTTTGTTTATATCTTTTGTGTTGAAGTAAATTTGTACTTCTTTGATTCTACCACCTTTTATGCTTTTGTAAATTTTTTTATTGCCTTTTATGTCAACATAAACTGCATCAGCTGGATTTAATTCAAATTCTTCTGCTGCTTCTAATGATTGCATTGAAATGGTAATCAATGACCTGCCTGATGGCAAAAACTTATCAAACTCTATATTCAAATATTCAATTTTCTCACCTTCAAAAATTGGTATTGTTACTATCTCGTATTTTCTAGTTTTTCCTATTTTTTTAGCATATGATTCAGAAACAACAATACCATCTTCATATGTTTGTCCCTCATAATGCATAAATGCAATTAATACGTTGTTACCAAGTTGCATTTTACCGTTTTCAGTTATATATGTTGATGTTGCTATAATGTCACCTGCTTTGATTGTATCACCTTCTTTAACTAAAACTTTGAATGGTAATGTATAAAATCCTTTACCAGTTCTAATTACTCTTGCGTTAACATCTATAAACTTTTCAGAACCATCTTCATAATGCACAATTATATATTTATCGGTTTTAGCTTTAACAATTCCATTTTGTTCTGCGGTAATCATAAATATATTTGAAGCAATTTGCGGTAAAATTTCTTCAGCACCAGATTGTATTATAGGAGGTTCTACTTTTTCTGTTGGTATGATTGATTTCATTTGGTTTGTAGCAAGTAATATTCTATTTCCATCGTTATGTTCTATAAACGGTATTGTTGCTTCAAGTGGTGATAATATAGCATATGAACTTTCAAATAAATCTTTATTAATATTAGTTAGTGATCCGATATAGTTTTGAACAATTGCACCAAGCGTTAATCTATTAACTCTGGATGTATTATTATTTTCTGGTGTGTCATAAGCTGAAATAATACCAAAGTTTTCTTTAGGCAAAATACCTAAGTCTCTAACTTCTTGTTCTTCTTTTAAACCATCTGGACCAGAAACTTTAATTGAATAAATAAGCGATAATTCTTCAAGTGGTGATGATGTTTCTGCAAGCTGTAATAATTCATTTAACCTATAACTACTATGCATATTAAGCTTATTCAATATTGTATTTGGATTAAAGTACTTTGATAACTTGATATCAGCTTTTGATTGTCCTACAATATCTTTTTGCATTCTAGATATAGCACCGTCTAATTCTTTTTGGAATACTTGTGCAAACATTTCTGTTAATCTAACTCTTGATTTGTAAACGGATAGTCTAGCATAATCAATTTCTTCATTACCTCTGTATGCTAAATCCATAGCATATGCAATAATATTTTCTGCAGTTGGTTCAAATCCATATAATTGTTTTATGAATATAGTTGTAAAGTCTGTTTCAAATAACAAAGCCTGAGTTAACACTTTAACTGCAGCAGCATCTTGTCCACGTAATGTTAATTTTATTGATTGCAACGCTGCTTCAAGCAATTGATTAATATCATGTGATTGCAAATCTGATTTCTTTAATGCTTTAAAAAACTTTCTTACGTTTTCATCTTGCAATAAAATCTTAAACAATTCTGGATTATAAGTTGCATTGCCTTTAAATGTAAAAACAATTTTACCATCTGCTAGTTCTAATTCAAATCGCATAATAACATGCTGAGTAACACAGATAAAGCAAAAAAATTACGAAAACTTTAAATTTTCTGTTTTAATGTTTGTTGCATTAATTTTAATTTGACTAGCAATTATATTGTCATACAAATAATCTATAATTTTTACTAATTTGTAACGAAAAGGTATTAATTGTATTGGTATTGTAAATTTGATATCATATGCTTTAACATTTGCAAGAATAAGATATTGTTTTGAATTATTTTGGTCTTGAACTAATTTGAATTGTATTGATTTGCCTTCTCGAATAATGCTTACACTATCAATTTCTTTTAATACAAGTGCTCGTAATAATAATAATTCATCATCTGATAACGAAAAGTTAATTTTTTTGTCTTTGTTTAATTTTGTACCACCAAATTGCTTATTTGTTTGTAACGCAGGTATTGCAGTAATATATGCATAAATACTTAATTCATTTTGCTCATTCTTAAATCCAAATTCAAATGATAACATTCCACTTTTTGCAAATATTTGTATCATATTAACTAATTTAAAGCATTTGCTAAAATTTGTATTTAGTTGTAATACTTTTAAAAGAAACAACAAATAATGCTTAGTTTATTAATGGCAGGTATAATATACAAATCATTAAAAGCTGCAGAACATATGATTGCACATACTGAATCAGAATATAGTATTGCAGAAACAGATTTTGACCAAAAAACTAAAAAACTTGTTATTCGTTTTAAAAAAGATATACCGTTGAATTTGAAAACAACAACTTTTGAAGCAGGACAGATTATTAATGAAGTCAAACGTTATTTAACAGAATATCGCGAAGTTAACATAATTGTAACACATGCAACAAAACAAATAGGCACAATCTATTATAAAGAACATTTTACAATACTATTAAAGTATTTATCAAAGCTACAAAATCTAGTAACACATATGTTTGATGAATTAAACTATATGATACAAAAAGTTGATAAAAACTATGTGGAAGATGTTATATTGCTGTATCTTGGTGCAAAACAAATTGTTCGTTCAACAATTGGCATAGAATTTACAACATATGAAAACTTATTAACTGAAGCTATCAATCAAGTTGAACAAAACTTTAAAGAAATATTAGAAATCGATGAAAATACCGATGTTGATCATTTACCTATACAGCATTTTGAAAAACTTATTACAAAACATGGTTATGATACAGTTATAAAAGCATTATACGAATATGCATTATGGTGTAAAATTCATAGACCTGAATATTATGAAACAGTAAATTCTATAATCATAAAGCTTGAAGAAATTTATAATAAGCATGATGAAACTGGTGATTTTATAAAAGATGAAAGTGCTATAATACTTGATGTTAGAAACTATATATTACAGCTAGTTGATAAATTTTATACTACAAAAAGTTATGCACAAAAAATTAGAATTCTTAACACGTTAGAAGATTTATCATATTATGACTTAACAAAGAAAGAATATATTGAAATAGCTGCTAAATTTGCATTACCTGATTATGAAATTATGCTAGAAGCTGAACAAGCAGATACACAAGAAGAAGAACAATCTGAAAATAAAGCTGAAGTTCCTAAAATACCAGTAGAAACACAAATTGATAAAGATATACTAGCATTAGCTATTATTGCAACACAATCAGAGTTAACATCTATCAAGAACTTAGCATTTTACGCTTTAAATAAACTTGGCATAAGAGAATGGTTAAAAGAAGTTAATGATAAAACTATTGCTATTAAAAAGCTTAATAGCTTGTTAACTGTTTCAACTAAATTCAAAATAGCAAGATTGTATACAAAAGATGCTGTCAATAAACTAATGACAACAGCAGGTAATGTAACAAAGAAGCCTACTATTAAAGATACAGATGTATTAGAACTAGGACAAAAAATAGGTGCTATATTAGCATATGATGCAATCAGATAATTTTTTTTGTACTTAAAATTCACTTTAATTGCAATAGTAAACACAGTAAATTAATTAACATGCGTAAGATGTTTACAACACTACTAACCCTTTTTGCATTTGCTACTGCTGGAGAAATTATGATAATTTCTAATGATTCTTTAAATTGCAACGATATTAAAGTAAAAAATTACCCTACCAAAGTACTAATTTTGAACAATGATATTACATTTTGTGAATTTACAAAAGAAAAAAATTGTATTATTAGAAAACAGTACATTATTCAAAATAATGAGTTGATGCAATATTACGAAAACAGGTTTTGCAAGTAAGTAACTGAAAACAATTAAACATATTGTTTGTCATTTTCTTTTTTTGCAAAAAATTAAATTGCGTAAATACTATTTAAGTGCCTATACTTGTTTTCATAATCCATGCCATAACCAAACAACCACTTATTTGTTTCAACGTATTGTGCAACTAAGATATTATCAATAACAGGTTTTGTTTTTGCAAGCAAAACTACAAATAATAATGATTTTGTAATATCTTTAAGCTGTTTGTTTAATGTTAAAATTGTAGTTCCAGAATCATAAACATCATCAATAACAATAACATCTTTATTTTTGCATATTTGTTGCAACAATTCAAAATCTGTTTCTAGTATGAATTTATTAGCATCTTGTTTTCTTGTTGTTTTAACAAAATGTATTTCAAAATTAAATTGCTGTAATGCTATATTACTTAACAAATCAGCTGCAAATTTAAATGCTCCATTCATTAATACAATAACAGTATATTGCTTAGATGGATTTATTTGTTTTGCTAATTGTTTTGCACAATTGTAAATAGCTTGTTTAATTTCGCAGCAATCTAAAAGTTTTTCAGCTTTTTCCAACATGATTAGTAATTTAAGGTAATTGTTTTTGTTAAACAAAAAATTAATTTTTTGCTGCTAAATATCTTTTAATGTATTTTTTTGCAGCTGTTTCGGAATGGTAACAACCAACCATCTGTAATTCATTTTTGTATTTTTTCTTGCAGTAAGCAAGCCTCAAGGAGGCAATATATAAATTAACGCAAACATCAAATAACAGATTGTAATCAGTAAATCCATATTGTTTTGCTAATTTTGTATTTATCTGCATTAGTCCAATATCATAAGATCCATTTCTATTTCTTCTGAATGCATATGGATTACCTCTGCTTTCAATCTTCATGATAGTATAGTAAACATGTTTTGGAATATTAAATTCTTTTGAAAATACATTAATACAGTAAGCAATTTGTTCTTTTGTTGTTAATGTTCTGTAATGTTTAATTTCACTAGCTGTAAACTTATAGCTTGTTAAAACTAAGATTAGTAAAAATAAACCCATCATAAACTTTAATTTAACTTGTTTTGCAAACAACTTAAAGTTTAAAATATTGCAATATTTTTAAAGTTACAGCTGCTTCATCAATAAATTAACTTATATGACAAACTTTAAATTACAATATGTTAACAATATGTTAATACTGCACGATTTGAAAATTAACACAAAAGAAAAAGCATTCTTAACTAGACCTGATTCTATTGCTTACATTTTAAACAATGTATATACAGATGATGAACGCAAAATTATTTATGAAGCAATTAAAAATAGAAACAATGAATTAATTGATAAAGTTGTAGATCAAAAGTATAAAGAATTTGTTGCAAAATACCCAGATATTATGTATGTTAATTCTGTAACTGCTGAAGAAACAAAAAAATATATCTTGTATTTGCTTTATTTGTTAGTACCATATGCATTATATGGTGCATATATAATTCAAGACAGAAAATATGCTTATGAAAAATTGTTTAAATTGCTAAAACTAAATCCTGTATTAGAAAATGAGATTAATGTACAATTACTCTATATATATTCTCGTAACTCAGATATAATTGAAAAACTTGAATCTCATTTTACAGAATCGTTTGCAGAGCAAATGACTAATACACTACTAGACTTGTTTTATTCTGCTTTATTGCATATGCGTTATGTTAATTCAGATGGTATAGGCTTTGGTGCTATAACTTCAATTATTAGATCATCATTGCTTGTTAACATAACAAAGAAAGCAAAATATACTGTAACAGCACAAGATATTGACTACGACTATTTACCTATGCCTGTTGCAACAACTAAATTAGCGTTAGCATCTCAATATCAGAAAAAACGACTAAAAGAATTATTACGTGCATTTTATAAACCCAATGCTAATGAAACTTATCTATGCAACAATTACTTATTTGACTTGTGGATATTACCATTATTTATGTATTATAGCAATTTTAAGTACTATGATACGCTTGTTTTATTACCAGTAGATTATAAAATAGCAATAGCAAAATTTGTATTGCAATATCATCAACAGTTATATAGTATACTTAGTCACAACAAATTGCCAAAAATTTATTTTAGTATTGGGAATACAAATAAAACAGATACTGATACTTTTGTTTATATTATAAAGCAAAGACCACTAACTTTTGATGTTGTATATAAAAATAAGAAACATGCATTTGGCATTAGACGTTTGTATAAAATCTGGCCAAAACTAAAAATCTACATACATAGTTTATTAATCAATCCAATATTGCTAGACAATATACTTTATGTAATTGCTACATCATATATATTACTTTCAAATCAAGATTTTGCAAAACTAATACAAGAACTAGATATAATATTACAGAAACTAATTGATACGTAATTTTTTTAGCTTTCGTTAAATGCAATTTGATATTACATATAAGTGGACTATCTATCAACCTCCTGCAACAAAATCTTTTGAACATTTTAAAAAATCATTGTGGGAAAAAATGGATGCATTAAATGATGGCAAATTGGATTTAAATGTTTCGCCAGTTATAGTACATGGTGGCAAACAATATATGCTACTGTTTTTAGATATAGAACAATTAGTAAATCCAAGCATATTCAATATACGTAATTTGTATTATGCATATTCAGGAAGAGGAATTCATGTATATCTACCATATTATACTGACTATCAGGATATACTGCAACATAGAACTGAAATCATACAAATGTTTAAAAATACTGTTGTTGATATTATAACTACACTTAAGATAACACCATTTAGATTTATGGGAGCTTATTCAGATAAGCATAATGTTTGGTTACATCCTATGACAACAGAAAATGTTGATTATGCAGTTAGTGTTGCAAAAGTTAAACCATTTGATTTAATGTCAAAAGAACAATATTACAATAAAATACTTGGCTTTTTTAGTAAATTAAAATACATGAAAATCAAGGATTTTATGAAACTATATGCAAAAATACGGGAGGTACTAGCATAATGTATCTTGATTATATTAAGCAAGATGATTTAGGTTTTACCAAATTACCAGATGGTAGATACTTTTTCAGAACTTCCGTATTAACTGCATTATTACAGTGCCCTTATAAGCTTCATTTTATTGCAAAAAATAATACAAATGATTTTCAAAAACATATTGCATTAATAAAAGGTAAAGCTGTTCATGCAACAACTTCATTTTTAATTGAAATGTATAAAGCAGGTTTAATTAAAGATGCTGTTAAATTAGCAGATAAATTCATTGCAAATTATCTTGCAGAAACAATAAAAGTATATAACAAAAATGTACCAAATAAGCAACAATTACAATTATTGCAAAACAATATTAAAATTGCTGCATTTAATTTTGCAAAATATACCTTCAAAAACTTTAAATCTTACATAACTGAAAAAACTTTTATCATTGACAGAGACAGTTTTGTATTAAAGTTAACACCAGATTTAATTACAGAAATTGGTATTATTGACTACAAAACAACAAGCAAACCAATAACAACTAGATTTTATATACCATATGATTATGCGCTGCAAATGGCTATCTACAGTTATTATTTAGCAGTCGATGCACAGTTGTTATACTATTCATTTGCTAGCAATCAATTATTATTAACTAAACCTGGAAGCTTTAAAAATATTGAAGAACGTATATTACGATTAGTTGAAATACTTGAAACTAATCGATTGTATAAAAATACATATGCTTGCGCAACTTGCTTTTATAGATCAATGTGTATGCTACAAAAGTAATTTTTTTGCAAAAAATAAAACTAATATGTTTTAGTTTTCAAATTTGTAAATTTGCTGTTTCTAAATTAAGTAAATCTAGTTTTGCATCTGTATGTTCATTTACTTGTATTCTAATTGGTGTTTTCATGAATCCTTGTATAATTGCACCATAGTATGTTAGAATTGGTTGCTCATGAAATTTAAACAAAATTACTTTTTTACGTATAGTTAATATATCTTCAATTTGTACTAATTCTATTTTATCATTAGTTACTAAAACAATCTTATCATCTGTTGTTAATTTTGAAGCTTTAACTTTTGTTATAACATCAAATGTTTTACCATAAACATAAATTTTTGAATCTAAACCAACAATAAGTTTCATATCATTTTGCAACGAAATTAGCATGTATTCGTCGTAAATTTTTACATCAAAATATTCTATTACAGTTGGTTTAATTTGATCGTTTTCTAGTGTATAAACTGTCATAGTTTCCATATCAAGTAATTTAACAGATTTGAGCAAAAATATTACTGCAAAAAAAGTAATCATGTAAATGGTAATTTAAAACTTGTTGTTGGTTTAGATCTATTAACTTGCTTAACTTGTTGTTCTAGCTTCTTTAGTTCTTCTTGTTTCTGTTTTGCAGTTATTTCAGCATAACGAATAAATAGCATATATAGCGAATATGGTAATTCATATGCTGCTAAAATTGTTCCAAAATGTTCTAATACCATTAGATTTAAAACTGCTGTAATTAAATTGTTGCTCCTACCAAATAACCGAAAAAATGTTCAGTAATGTTAAACTCAACTTCTTTATTTTCTTTACCACAGTTAACGCAAGTAAAACTATATTTAAACGCTATTGTATTATTTTCTTGATAAGATTGTGCATACCTATTAATTTCTTGCTGAATTATTTTGAAAATACTTTCAGGTAATTCATTTAACTGTTTAACTAGATCTGTTGGTTGTCTATTAGGCAATTTAATAAATGCATCATATGCTAATAGTATTTTTGTATGTTCTTTATTTGTTATTTTGCATGAATGTAAATATGCTAGATTTGCTAATGTTACATCTTTATGTATTATAGATTCATGTACAAATTGTAGTAACGGATAGTATAATTTTAATGTCAAGACAAAATCGTTGCTTAATGGTTTTTCTATAAGTTTTGGTTCTAATGCTTTTTCAGGTAAATATGCATATAAAGGTACAAAATTGCTATCTTCTATATCAAAAGCTTGTTTTATTGACATAATTCTATCTGTATATGTCATAGAAGGATTTTGCAAAACACCTGGTTCAAAAACAAGTCTAAATTTATTTGTTGTTTTACAATGCATGCATTCTTTTTCAACTGTTATAAACCAATTATTTGCCATAAACTCAAGCAATGTTAAAACGAATATAAGCATATCATTTGCATCAAGCAACATTATATCAACATCATCATGCGTAATAATATTTTGCCTAATATAGTTGATCAATGTTTCGTAAATTAATGTTTGTAATTTTTCATTTAGTTGATTTTGATCAATATCACCTCTTGTGTTCAATGCAAATAATTGATTTAAGAAACCTAAACGTTGTTTTGCAATAGGCTCAACTATAGTAATAAGTTTATTACTATTAGGTAGTAAAACATCAAGTTTTTGTCTTAAGTCATTGAAGTTATACATCATAAGTTTTACGTTGTTAACATTTTTCAAATATACTATCTGAAGCATATTTAGTTAAAACAACAATGAAAATATGTACAAATATGATGATTACAATGATTATGAAGAGGTTGTTGATATAGAAGCTGTTGTTAATAGTTTGTATAATATGCTTGATATACCAATTAAGTTAATAGTTGCTAATCCAGATAATTTCATTCAAAAATACATATATGTTAATACTGAATTAAACAATTTAATTATAGGAGCTGTTAATAGAGATGCACAAATTAATACAACTAGTTTGCAAAAAATACAACTAATACAAAACCTATCTCAATTCATAGCATATAAAGCATATCAAGAATACAAAAACTTAAATGCAGACGATATTAAAAAAATAATTGCATATACGCTTAATACATTACAGAACAAATTATTTGATTATTATCAAGCAAAAAATTAAATTATTTTTTTTGTCTAGCTTTAATCTAAATTTAAACGCATAACAACTGTTGCATCAAATGAATCAAATGAAAGAATTGCCATAGGTGCAGCTTTAAATGTTTCATAAAGCAAGTCAATAATATTCAGTTGTCTATTTGCATTATTTTCATAAACGAATGAATTAATAATACCAAAGTAAATTGTATACAAGCTAGAAAATTTTTGTTTTTCATCTAATTGCAATACTTTATTAATTGCATAAAATAAAGTATAATGTGTATCAGGTATTTGTATCTTAAATGTTGTTGGTAATTTTGCATTAGTATCATCAAGGTTAATTTCAACTAAACCATTGCTATTAATGTAAGTATTGTATATGTTTAATACTTCGCTATATTTGCTATATTGAAATTTTGGCAAATTATAAAATGTAGTTGGCATACCTTTAATATGAATGAATTCAGGATGATTTACTGCAATCAATTCAAAACTATATGCAGTTTCTTTAATTTCGTAATGGAAATTGTTTTTGAAGAATGAATTGGTTTTTGTTATCATTAATGTTCGTTAACATATAAAGCAAAAAAATTAAAAATAGCCTGTAGAACCAAATCCATTTGTATTTCTTTCTGTTTTACTTAATTCATCTGTTAAAGTAAATTTAACAGGTATTCTTGGCATTATAACTAACTGTGCTATTTTCATATGCTTTTTAACATGAAATGCTTCATATGATAAATTGCAAAGTATTACTTTTATTTCGCCTCTGTAATCTGGATCTATTGTACCAGGCGAATTTAAAACAAAAATTCCATGCTTCAATGCTAATCCAGATCTAGATCTAATTTCTGCTTGATAATTATCAGGTAATTCAATTGCAATACCAGTTCCAATTGCTTTTATATCGAATGGATGTAAAGTAGTTTCTTCAGCTGCAAATAAATCTGCTCCAACTGCATAATCATTTGCAAATTCAGGTAATTTTGCATCAGGTAATAACTTTTTAACTTTTACTTGTATCATAATATGTAATTTACAAGATTAGCAAAAAATTTTTTTACAATTTAAATAGCTTGATTAAAATTGATTTTATTTCGTGTGGTATTTGTAATTGTGTTAAAATCAAGTTTTTCAGATAGTATTTATTCATCATGTTATTAAGAATTTCAGGTAATAAATGCAGCATGTTATATTGTGCGAGTATTGGTTGTAATATAGTTTGTAACATCATTCTATAATTTTGTGCATTCATTAATGAAAACAAGTAATTAACATCTAAGTTAAACTTACTTGCAAGATTTGTTATTGCTGCTGTATCAAATGCAGTTCCATATTTTAAACGATTTTTAAGCAATAACAAATCTTTATACGTTGTTAATAATGCATAAATGTTTGTATTAGTTGCTTGGTCAACATTTGATATATTTTGTGCTAGATTAATGTTTTGTTGCAATTGATTAAGCATATCTTTAATTTTTTGTATGTCATGAGTTGCAAATGCTTTATCTGCAGATAATGGTTCGTCAAGCTTTGTTTCTATTTTTTCACCATATACATAGAAATATAAATTTGCCATGTAAAGATTATTAGATGTTTTTATATTCAGATTCATATTAGAAAAGGCATAATCATTTGACTTATTAAATAATGCTAGTTGTTTAATATTTTTCAATGGTGTTAAAAAGCTTAATACTATTCCTGCAAATATAGGATATAAATCAGCAACAGGTTTATTGTAGATATCAACAATTCTATAAACATCTGGTATGGTAAAGTCTTTTATGATGTAAGGCTGTGGTAAATCATATGTTAAATTACCATAATGTGTCGCATTAATACCAAAGAAACGATCTAATGTTACTTCATTATTGTTTTCCATTGCAGTTATTAATCGATTTTCCATTTCATCTTTATTCATTAGATGTATATAAGGGTCAAATGAGTTTTTTTCGTTAAGTTTTGTAGGTGTTCCTGCAAATGTTATTTTATTTATAACATTATGAAATCCTGGCATTATATCTGCATCATAAATATATCTTGTTGCAATTATAACTTGATAATTATTTTGAAACTGTAATGGTTTATCATGATACGAAGATTTAATTTTCAAGCCACTTAAATCTGATAGCAAACTTGCTGAATTTTCTGCTGCCCAAGATTGATGTTCAATCAATAATCCAATTTTGTTTTTACGCATATCATCTGGAGATTTAACAAACCTACCTTCAACTTCATTTTCAGCATCATTGTATAAAACTAAAAGTACTTCATCTAAGAAATTAGGATGTGTATTCAAATAAACAGCTTCTATAAGTTTTTCATATGTTGCATCAAGAATTGCAAAATCATTTAAAACTTTTTTGTATTTTGTTAAGTGTGAGTTTTTTACGCTTAATGTATTCCATATATCTTCTTCTTTTTTGAAATCAATTTTACTTGTATCAATTAGTGGATAAACTTGCCTAAACCATAAAGATAAAATCATTTGTTGTACATCAGCTATATCTGTATCAACATATGCAAATTCTGAATGCTTTGGTATTGGAAAAGATTCTAAAATAGCATGCCTACTTTTTGGTAGCACTGCTGTTATATCATGTACAAACAAATAAATTTTATTGTTGAATCTAACGTAGCTGCTTAAGTATTTTGTTGCAACTAATGTCATGATATCAGTATTAAAAAACATTTTTTTACGGAATTCATAAGGTAACGAAACAAATACTTTTATATACAGATACTCACGTTTACATTTTATCGGATTGCTTTTAAATTGTTTTGATTTTGTTGCACTAAAATCTACTGCAACAGTATCATGAAAATCAACAAATAGCCCTAATGTGTCAACATATATATTTTCAGGCGGTATGCTATAATTAAATAATGCCATAAGAAATTCATTCATATCTAAAACATTGTTGTATGGTAGTATAGGCACAGACATGAAACATAAGTTTTAAATATGCAAAAAAATTAAGCAGGAGCAAGTGTAAATATAGATCTTGCTTTTGCTATAACTTCGGTTAATATTGCTGATAAATCAAATTCATAAAATGCATCAGATAACGGTTGTCCTTGTAATGCAGTATATATAGGAATTCTCTCTTGAAATTTAAATCTAGCAGTTACTCTTCTTAATTCGTTTTGTCCTGCAGTATATTTATATTCTGGATTGTAAGACTCAAGCAATAAACCACCAAATATTTCGCCACCCCATATTTCCGTTAAATCTGGTGACAATAAAACATAACATGCTGCAGCTGATCGCATTTGCGGTCTAATATCAGATAATACTAAACCATTTGCAACTTTTAAGTTAATTTCATATTGCCATTTCATAAATGCTTCATTTGCCATATCTAAAACTTGTATATCAGATGGCTTTGTTAATACTGCAAGGTAAGATAATTCTAAGCCATTTGAAGATCCAATACCAGCAGGAACAGGTTGTACAATATTCATGTTTGCATATGTTCTTTGTTCAGCATATGCAAGTGGCCATTCTGGTAATGTAACCATTTGCAATGTATTAAACATAATATCGTTAAGTATACGCTTTATGTATAAACCTGTTGGTGTTTGCGGCATTGCCAACCAATAGAAAAAACCATAGTTTCTTATTTTTGCAAAATCTGAATTGTTACCAATTTTATTAATGCCAATTAAATATTGCATAACATTCATAATTTTTCTGCTTTTACTTAAAGTTAGCATAACTTTTTAAAAAGGAACGTTTTTTATGCAAGATGCTTATATATATGTTGTTTTCTTCAATAACTTAAACAAATTTGATTTTATTTCGCAACTAATTAAATTCTTTACTAGATCACAAATAAATCATTCAGCTGTATACTTATACGATGAAAATAAAATTGTTGAACCTCGTGGTAAATTCTTTGATGTATCATGGAAATATTCTACATTTGATAGTTATGCACACCAGTATGCTTATATTTATCGCCTTAAAGTAACTACAGAACAAAAATTCTTATTCGAGAAATTCATTAAGTTTCTTGCAGATACAAATACTCCATATAACTATTTAGGCGTTATTGGATTTGTTATACCTGTTTTTACCAGTAATGGTGGTTATTTTTGTTCTGAAGGTATTTATGCAGCATTACAGTTTGCAGGAATAGCTAGTATGCATACAAAAGCATGGAAATATAATCCTGACATGCTAAAAGAGTATCTTGAAAATAAAGGTGCTGAATTATACAAAGTGTTATATATTGATAAGCATGGTATTATACATGAATTACCAACGTAATACTAACAAACAAAAAAATTAAACAATAGCTTTTATTAATTCTTCGATTTGTAAACTATCTAAGCTTTTGTCAATTACGTAGATAAATTTTGAATTATGTTTGAAAACAATATTGCCAAATAATGCCAAGTTATCAAAATTATGCAAATTTGTATTTTTACGTAGAATACTTGTATACTGCGAATTATCACGTGATGGTTCAATTAAAATATCAATGTTAAACTGATACATTGTTTTTATTTGAAATGGTACTAATGACTCTGGTGCTATTAATATACGAAAACCGTTATATTCAATTAGTACTGAATTTTCTAATTTAGTTTCATAATCCAAAATCAGTTTTTGCTCAAAATCTCTTAGTTTGTAATAGATATTTGAATTTAGCTCTACAAACGTAATCATAAATTCATTGTAATCATCTGGGTAATCCATAAGCGCTTTTACAAATGTTGTTGCAATCTGATCATAATATTCATTGAAATCACAAAATTGAATAATTTTTCTCATCCAGTTAATTTTGCCTGGAATCGTAATATTCAAACCAAATGGTCCATATAGATCAATATGATTAATATATTGCATAGTTTGTAAATTTTTGTACTCATTGTAAAAATTACTATCAAGATATTGTATTACTAAATGCAATGAGCATGGTAAATTGATATCATGATGGTGATCAAAATTTAATAATTCAATATTATACTGTCTTCCAATATCAACAACTGCTATAGATTTATCGTTTAATGCATCAGATAAATCTTCATAATAACTAACATGTTTAATTATTGCATTTGGATTAAATGCTTTCAATAAAGATGATGCAATAAAATCGTCGAAATGTGATGGCTTATTGTGAGTTACTATATATCTCATTGCTGTATTAATTTACAATATTTTTCAAAAAAATTAAAGGTAAAGCGTTCCAGTTTGCATATAGTTTACATTTAAAACGCCATCTGCATCTGCATCTAGATATGCAATTAAAGCATGTTCTACAGATCCTGGAACTGATGTTAATTTGTTTGCAGAAATATGCAAATAAACATTATTAAACTGAGTCATAGAACAATCTGCATATGTAAAGGAATAATAGAGATATAATCTTCCAGGCAATGAAATAGAGTTAGCAGCAGCATAACTAACTATAGCAGAATAGCTTATGTTTGTAGAGATACTTTGAAACCAGAATGCTGTTGCCCAATCTTTATAAACACCTTCAGTAATGTAGATTATATTATCAGTTGCTGTATGTTCAATAATAGTATACAAACCTGAAACAATACCTGTGCTTGATAGTTTATATTGATGTAGTGCAACAATATTTGATATTTGCCACCATATTGGAGCTCTTGGCATTATAGAATCATACACAACAAATGCTTGATTATTTAACTGGGGAGGATTTTGTATTGATCTTACTAATTCTGCTAGTATTAGCATTTAAATTGTTTTCATAACGTAGTTCTAACATTAAATTGCATAATGTATTCAACTGGTTTTAACTTTTCAATAAATAACTTAAAAACTTCATCGGTTATTTTTTTTGTAGAACAAGTAAATATATCAAGCGTTAAAGTATTATGTTCAATCCAGTAATGAAATGCAATATGTGACTCTGCAATTAAAAAGAAACCTGTTATACCACCATTATTAAACTTGTATATTGCATAAGAAAGCACTTTTAAGATTTTGTATAACTCATTTGCTATTTCTTCGAAAACATCTATATTTACTTGGTTGTCTAATTTTAGTGTTGCAATATACTGATAACCTAAGAGTTCCAATTTTTACCTCCTTTATTGTTTTTTCTGAAATGTGGTTTTAATATTAGATTCAACTGATGTTTAAGCATAACTTTACGTTAAAATATGCGTAAAACATATTTTTAATCTCAGCTAAATGTAATTGTAAAAAATAATTTTTACTGTTTTTGTTTTGTTAATGCATCAATTATAATCAAATACAAGATAGCATCTGTAATTTTCTCATGTAACTTATCATAATTACGCTTGTGCAAAATACAATCATATATGCTAACTATATGTTTTGTTAGATAACTTAATGCAACTGTTTCTTTATCTATGTTTAATAACTTTGATGCTACTTCAAAATTTTCATCAAAGTTTCTAACAGTATACTCATTTGCTTTCAATTTTTGCAATTCTAATAATTCATTGAATATTTTTTGCATATATTGTAAAAACTGTTCGTTTGTCATGAATTGTAATTTACAACTAGTGCAAAAACGCTAATTATTTACTTGCATTTGTATGTAAACAAATAGTTGCAGCATAGTTTTTATGAATGTAATACTTTCCTATAAGTTTGGTTTATTGTTTAATGGTTTAAAACCTTATTTTGTTTCAACATTAACAGAATCAATTGAAGAACCTATAGATGAGCTAGAAGATATCAAAACATTATATAAGTCGCAAGAAATAAAAATAATCAAAGTTGGCGATGATACAGTTGAAATCTATTTATATTCTGATGCAAAAAAAGACTTAGTTTATTATGCAACTATAATTGAATCTGTTTTGAAAAGCGAAAAATTTGAGGGCAACAAAATACATTTTAGATTTTACATTGATGATAAACTAATTGATGAATTTGCAGTTAATGCAACTTTATTAGCTGTATTTGCTGATGCATTATTGCATAATGCTACGAAAATAGATGCAACGGATAATAACGTTGTTAAAACAATGCAAAAAATAAAACTGGATCCAAATAAAGAACCATATGTTAGAATGGTATTACTAAAAGGTGAGTTATTTTCATTAGATAAAAATACTGCTTTATCATTTAGCTTAAAACAAGCAATTAAGCAAAACGATAAATCATTAATAGACAAAATTAAAGAATTTATGACTGCACCTATAAATACAGTTACAAGAGTTTATAAAGCTCTTATTAGTTATGTATTTCATCGCTTCCATAGAGAATCTTTTGATATAATTGATTATTATGCTATGTTGGAATCATTTGCTGCAGATCATATCAATGATACAAATAGAGAACAAGATAGAAATGGAAAACATGATGATAGACGGGATAATAGAAGACAAGATAGAGATGAACGAGATTCAAGAGATAGAGATCATAACAGAGATAGAAACAGAGATAGGGAAGAAAGACGTAAACATAAAAACAGAGAGCGCATAAATAGACCACAAAACATTGAAATATTAAATACAGACAAATTGCTAATTGTTTATGCAGCAGTTGTAATTATCTATGCTTTAATTCATATAAGTTTTGGTATTGTAGCAACAGTTATTGAAAAAATGATTATTTTAGGCTTAATGACATTTGGTATTTATATTGCTATTGAGAAATTTAATCAACCTGCTGCAAAACGTATGCTTGATCAAAAAATAACTCCCGAAATGGCATATTACTTAGCAAAGTAATTTTTTTGTTTAATTGTAAAATTGATCATTTAAACATGAACAAGTTTGGTTTGCATCTAACAATGGATTGTTATAATGGAAATGCACAAAAACTAGCAGACGAAAATTTAATAATTCAATTTTTAACTGAGTTGCCAGATTTAATTGGTATGCATAAAATCTCAGATCCCTATCTTATTAATTATCCAAGCCCTAAAAAACCAGAAGATGCAGGAATCTCAGGTGTTATTCTAATTGCTGAATCACATATAAGCATACACACATTTCCACTAAAACGTTATGCTTCTATTGATGTTTTTAGTTGTAAAGATTTTGATGCTAAATTTGTTGCAAAATATGTAACAGAACTATTTGAATTTACACATGCTGAAATCAATATTCTAGATAGAGGTTTAGAATTTCCTAAAAACTTAGATGAAGTTGCAAAAATAATAGATGCACAAAGAAAAAATCTTTAATTTTTTTGCTATTATGATTATAAGCAAAACAAAAAAATATGATAACGCTATACCCATTAAAATACAATGAATTCAACAGCTATTATAAGTCGCTAAACTTTATACTTAACGAATCTACTTTAACATTGTATATTTCAGGTTATTTTGCCAACCAAGATATATACAATCATATTCAGTTAACTAAAAACGATTTGATTTTTGCTAAAACAGTTGTAAATTCAGTAACTATGCTATATACATATTTACTTGTAGATTTAAACAATTTTACTTATGCTTCAGATACTAAATCTTTTAATTCAAATGAACCACATAAACCAGAATTTTTAATTTATTTTGATAGTTATACAAATGCTATAAATCCATCTATAACAACACAAATTTATTTACGTTATAGTGATACTGCTAATTATTCTTTAACATCTGCTTTATCTTATACATCATTGTTATCATTAACCAGTAATACAGCTATTATATCATTAACTGGAATTTATAGTTTAACTTCTGAATTATCTTATACTTCATTATTTTCTTTAACTTCAATTAATAGTTTAACAGCTATAACTTTAAATGGATATATAGCTTCACAAACTCCACAAGCAAATCAAATCCCTATTTTAGATAATAATGCAAACTTAATTCTACCAAACACTTCTTTAATACAAACAAATACTTACACAATCAGAAGAGTAGATTTAACAAATGCTACTTCTGATTATATGCTAGCTGTAGGTGAAGAGGCTATTTATTTTTGGGATACTACAAAATCAAAAGAATTACCTTTACATATAGCTACAAACGAAGGTGTTTATCAAATGATAACTATTGCACCTTATCAAACTTCATCAGATATAACTCTTACATTAAATCCTAATAACACAACTTATTCAAATGCATTTATTTATTCCCATGTGGGGTGGGCAGATGGAAACACTTCAGCAGGTGGTACATCAAACACTTATTCATATTTTTATTTTCACCATGCTGCTTCAGGAGGATTTAATGAATATTTCTTTACTACTTATAAAAATTCCAAGTTTAATATATTTATACAAAGAATAGTAAGAAATAGCATTGGAGGAGGAGGAGTACATATTGGAGGTTCTCGCTGGAATGACACAACTACTTCGTGGACAAGTTTAGGAACTTTAACAACTTCTGCTGCAAATGGAACAATAATAGTTTTAGTTAGGAGGTTAGTATAAATGAAAGTATGGGCTTATATACATCCAGAACTTAAAATTTTATGTTGTGCATTACTTAAAGAAAGTGTGCCTAAAGGGGTAGAAATACAAGAGTTTGAAGTAGAAGATGTTAATGATGTTATATATGATGGTAATCAAATAAGATTAAAAACTCCTGAAGAAAAGCTAAATGAAAGAAAACAATTTGTTCTTCAAAAACTTGATAACAAAATTGCTAATCTTCTATCAAGAACTGATTATGTAATTACTAAACTTAATGATTTAGAAATACAATTAAAGCTACTAAATATAACACAAGATGAATATAATGCACAAATAAGTAAATACCAAACAATATTACAACAAAGAAAAGCAATTAGAGATTGGGCAAATATTATAAAAAATCTATTAAATTTTGTTCGCGATTTAGAAACACTTAAACAATTTGAAATTATAATAGAAAATTACAATGGCGAATAAGTTATTATTAACATATGTATAATATTTTTTTGCTTACTTAACAATTATACAAAAACAAATAAATTATGATTACTTTATATCCACTAAAATATAATAATTACAAAAACTATTATAAAGCACTTAATTTTGAATTTGATAATACTACATCTACATTATATCTTTCAGGGTTTTTCGTTAATAAAGTAATTAACAATGCTATTGTTATTAATAAGGCAAGACTAAAAACTTCAACTACTGTATTATATAATTCACTAACTGTATTTTATACCTATTTGATGATAGATTTGAATACTTATACTTATGCATCAAATACAATACCATTCAATTCTGCTGAGCCACATAAACCAGAATTTTTAGTTTATTTTGATACAAATTTAAATGTTATTGATAGTTCTATAACATCACAATATTATTCTCATTATAGTGATACATCTAATTATTCTTTGACAGCTTTAACTTTAAATGGATATACAGCATCTGTTAATCCAAATGCTTATCAGATACCAATATTAGATGGAAATGCAAATTTAGTTTTACCATACACTAATGCCATTGTAACAAAAAATTATATATTTAGACGAGTAGATTTAACAAATGCTACTTCTGATTATCCATTAGCAGTAGGCGAAGAAGCTATATATAATTTTACTAATACTTCAATTGTACCGTTACATATAGCAACGTTTGATGGTTCTATGTATGAAATGCATGTAATACCATCAAATCCTTCTGGAACAACTGGTGCAGTATATAGAGAAATATACTTATATCCAAACAATTTAATTTATCAAAACGAATTTATTTATTATCAAATGTATATAAATAGCAGAGAAATTAATGCTACTAATAATGTACGTTTATTATATTCTGCTTTTAGAATAGGTTTTGCTTTTAGCTCTATAGATATTACAATTACTAATAGAACTATGTATAAAGATATAAAAGGTATAATTCATGTTTATGGTACTGAAATTGATTTATCAACTATTGTCATTTATAATTGTAGTTGGACAAATATAACAACATCTTGGACTTCACTTGGTACTATATTATTCCCACAAGAAACTTCAGGTCAAATTATAATAAAAAGAATAATGTAATTTAATATTTTTTTGTCTAACTCATAAATTATTATCTATGATCAAACAGTTTAACAACATATACATTATTGACTTAATTGATGCTATATGGCAATATATTAGATTACATTTTCCACAATATAAAGATATACAATCATTATACCATTTATACACATCTAAAATACCTACAGAATTTAATCTTAATTATGATTTACCATATGAAGAATTTAAGAAGCATTGTTATATTGAATTAACAGGTAAAAGATTTTATAAGCAACAAAAAGAATGGTTTGAAAATTTAATTAAAAATATACCTAATATTAGCGATTATCATATTAACACAATTGATAGTGCAATAGTTAAAACAAAATACTTTTTACAAATGCAGATGTATTTTATAGAGCAAGATGTTAGATGTAGAATCTATAAGATTGAATACAAGATAGCAAATGTTTTAAAGTATAGTATTTATGCAATTTAAAAAATTATTTTTTTGCAAAAAATTAGATTGGTAATGATTCAAATACTTGATTTACAATACTTTTGTATGTTTTTTCGCTTAATTGTTTAATTGCTGCATCTAAATTAACATAGTTATGCACAAATTTAATATCATCAAATACAATATTGTTGATTGTTGCAAATTTTACAACAAGTGGTTTATAAATTGGTGGAACTAGCTTTGCTAATTCATTTATTGCTTTTGTGTTATAAGTACCTTTTATAACAAATGCTTTTGTACCTTTTGTAAATCTTGTTTGTTGCATTAATGTATTGTAAATTATAGCAGAACGAATGTTAGCAGTTGTTTCTTTTATTGCTTTTTCTAATGCTTTAACATTATCATATTTTGCAAAGAATTCTTGTATTGTATAAGCAGGAAATTCTGCATTCAATTTAACTTTACTTGTTATTTCTAAGTCATCTACTGTATCAGAGTTTATAATTTCTTGTTTTAGCTCAAGAAATTTATTTGTAATGGTTTGTTTTAGTTTTGCTAAATAAATATCTTTGTTTTCTTTTGTTACCTTGCCTAATACAATATCTTTTAAGACATCTATTAAAATTTGATTTTGCAATTTTGAATTACTGCTTGATTCAAAACCTGCTAGTTTATAATCATCAGTTTTACTATTGTAAATAAAGTATCGTTTTTTGCTACCTGTAAATACTGCACAATCACCTATGAATTCTAATTTTACTTTTGGTGAATGTTGCAAAAACAAATACAAGTTTTCATTTTTCACAAATCTTAAACTTGTATTTTTCAATATTTCAATACCTATTGTTGCAACTTTGTCTTCAAAGCTAATGTTAAGATTGCTTTCAGTAACTTTTAAAAATAATGAGTCTGTATCTCTATACAAAACATATTTTTGCACATCGTTATAATAGCTTTTGCCTATACGTATTGCATCAATATTAAATTGCAATTCATCTTTACCATCAAGCAAATTATTAAAGTAAGCAGTCAAGTAAAATGATATGTATTGTCCTGTAATAGTTATTGCTTCTGCAAGATAAATATCATAATACAAATACTTTGGAGTACCAAGAATACCATAAACACTATTCGCTAGTAGTTTAACTGCTTGCTGTTTAATTTGTGCTTCTATATTATCAGGATTTTCTTTTAACATCTTTTTGTATCTATCTCTGCTTAATAATAGTTCTCTTTCAAGCTTTGCAAGAAATCCTATTTCATCACTTCTAAATAAAGCACCATTACCAGTAACAATTAACTGTTGCTTATCAATAAAATCTAATAACTCGCTGCCTTTTATAACAATTTGTGAATCTGCTGTTGTTAACGTAAATTCATATTTGCATAACTCGTCTAACATATTTGCATATAACAACAATGCAAATATTCTACCTGCAAATCTACCTTTTGCAAAATTTTTAAAGAATTGTTCATCTAATGAATCTCTGATATCAAACAGCTTATACAAGTAATCTTTTTGGTTTGCAATATTTACATTTGTTATATAGCCAAACAATGTTTCGTTTGAAATATTATGCGATGCAATAATATTTGGATATAACGAGTTAATATCAATTACAACAACATAAGTGTTTTCTTTACTCATAATTACTTAATTTACACATGTTGAATAAAATATTGTTACTAAGCAAAAAATAATAAATTATCTTTTATGCATGAAATTATACTGCATTATAAACAAAAACTAAAGAAGCTTAAAAGATTTACATTTATGCATTCTAGTTTATATGACAATGAAAACAATACTAAAATTACGTTACAAAATTATTTCTTTAACAATTTTTACGAAGTAATTTATAATGCATTTATTGATGAGTATTATTTGCAGGAACTTGAACTGGAACTAAACAATAAAATTTACTATCGTAATAGAATAGCATTTTACAAACTTCCAGATCTACAACAAATTGCAAATATCAATATTAGAAATATGCAACATGTTTATACAATTGATTCTGCTTGGTCTACAATTAATAAATCTGCAACAATTGTATTTCCTGCTTATGATACAATAGTAATTAAATTGAAGCAGCAACATAAAAATTACTATATGCTTGACTATCTTGGTATTGTTCCTATTATTGTAATGCAAAATGATCATTATGGTAAAATCTATTTACCATTTAGCAATAAACCAATTATGCATTTTAATAAACTATATTGCATACACAAAAATATGTTTATTGTTATTGCAAATCATGATATTACGTATACATTATTGCAACCATTTATAACAAGTATGCTACTACAAGATGAATTTATTGACAAGTGTACAATAGGTAGTTTATATCATACCGGCATGATTTTATTTAATAGTCTGCTTTAATATTTTTTGCGTTTTAAGTAAAAAACATATTCTAAAATTGCTGTATACATAAATTATTAATTGATTTTGGGGGCGTGGCGGAACTGGCAGACGCGAGGGACTTAAAATCCCTTGGGGTTTATCCCCGTGAGAGTTCGAGTCTCTCCGCCCCCATAAAACAAATGCAAAAAATTAATTACGCAATAAATATATTCTTAGTGCTATTAACAATTTACAAACATGCATTATACAAAATTTTTTCTGATAACAGTTTTCTCAATTCCCATTGCAATAACATTACTTTTGTAAATGGTTGCAACACAGTATTATAAAAATTATGTCCAATTAAAATAAACAAATAATCAATAATGCTTACTGGTAACGCAAATTTGCTAGTTTTAGTTAAGCTTAACAATGTATATTTTGATTTGCTACCAGAAATGTTATAATAGTGTATGCTAAATATCATTGTTATACCAAGATAATGAAGACTAACATATGTATCATCATCTGTTTTATTTTCAAATTCAAGTAATATTAGCTTATTGCAACATGGTAACAATATTTTAGGCTTTAGTAATAAAACATAAATTGAGTTTTGATGATCAATAATTTCATGTGCAATAGATATAAACGATGAATTAATCAGCTGTAAATCTGGTAAGCTATATACTGTATAATCATATATACGTCCATTATTTTCTTTGCTTGTTTGCAAATAGTATTCATCTGTAAAACTGTTGTAAAGCAAATTAATGTTTTCGGCATTTTTAGTTATATCTGTAATATTAATTTGTTTTTGTTCGCTTATATTAAAAATTGTTTGCTTGTTAATCAATTTAAATTTTACAATTTTGTTTAATTTTTGCTTAAAATTATTAGCTAAAACATATAGTTTTGTAGCTATCATAAGTTCTAATTTAAGTATTTTGTGTTTTTGCAAAAAATATTAAATTATCTTTTCATGTATGTTAAAAAAATACAAACAATAAATACACTTGAATCAAAATATTATAATGTTTGTAAATCGCTATGTATAAAACAAATTTATTACGATTTTACTGCAGACAAATTTCTGCTATTGATTTTAAGAGACGAAAATATTTTTGAAGTATATGATGCAGAAACATTAACTTGTATTGTTAGCTATAATTTAAAAGAAAATGATATTGCAATGGGTTTTAGTAAAATGGTTAAAGCAATAAACAGTAAACAAAATATTATAACATTGCATATTATTATGCCAGTTGTAAACAAATTAATTCGAATACCATACACAATAAAATTAGCAAATTTTCTAACACATGTTAAATTTGAAATGCTTGGTGTAACAACAGTTTTAATACTTAACAATTCTGTTACAATATTTAATGATGTTTTGCAAACTTCAAAACATTTTGTTAAAATTTGTAATAAGTTTTTCTTCTGGTATTATACTACAAATCAAAAATATCAACCAATTGATATGTTAGTGCAACCATTTACACAAGCACCAATATTGCAAGGTTATAATCTTTGTTTAAATCCAACAAAATATTTATACAAAGCATTGATTTAATCTTTTGTATTTTTTGCAAAAAATAAAATTTTACTCGCTTATAAGCATACATTATACAAAATTTTTGAAGCTGAATTATTACCTGATGTTTGAAGCAGTAAAATAGTACTAGTAAATGGTTGTAATATGAATTTACGTGACTGTTTGTGAACTACTATAAACGCATCAACAATTTCTGTTATGTTTGATACTATAGGTATCTGAATTAAACTAAATGGTTTGTAATTAATGTTAAATATCATTGCTTGTCCGAGATGATAACCTATTGCACTATGTATTTCTGATTTACTTTCAAATCTAAGCAACAATACTTTATTGCAGCATGGCAATAAAATTGCTGGTTCATTATTAAATGTGCAAAATTGTCTTTTATATTGAATGTCAAATTTGCAATGTGCATCGTAAATTCTTATAATTCTGTCTAAATATGGTAATGAGCAAACAATGTAACTATAAATCCATTCATCGTTATCTTTGCAAATTTGTACATAATATTCATCAGTGAAACTGTTGTAAATAACATCAACATATGTAGCCCAACATGTAAGATCTTCAATGCCAATTACTTTACATGTATTATTGTCAGTAATTATTTCCTTTTTGTTTACTTCAAATCTGTTAATTTTACTTAATTTTTCTTTGAAATTTCTGATTAGCTTGTTTAGTATATCTGTTTGCATAAAAATTAATTTACTAAATTTTTTTGCAAAAAAAGCTAAATTATCTTTTATGCATAACAGATTTACGTTTTACAGCAATACAAAATATTTAACAGATACTTGTTCAAATACGAAAATACCTATTACAGTTAAATTTGATGATGCAACATTATTCTACAATTATTTGACAGATGAATATTACTTTATTGCAATTAATTATGGAAAAACTAAGGATGTTCCACGATTTTTGATGCCACCAATATTTGATTACTATCGATTAGTAACTAATGCAACAAGCAAAATACAGTTTAAACATATTGGAACTTTATATAGCAATTGGTTTAAGTTTAGTATGCAAGCTTTAATTCCTAAGCTATTGCAAACTAATCTATTTTTGTTACCTACTTTAGATACATTTGCTGCAATACGATTAAATTTAAATTGCAACGTGAAAACATTTGAACTTTTGTATTTAGCAAACAGTTTAGTACTTAAAACTTTTTGTTTTAATACAACTGATAGATTTGTGATAGATTTAATTTCGCAAAATATATTGATTAAATACAATGATGGACATATACAAACTAATAATGCTTTTCTAACAATTAAACGTGAAAATACTGTTACGTATATGATACCATTTTCGTTACAAACTGTATTGCAATTTAAATATACAATTAAACCGAAACTACTATTTAAAACATTGATCTAATTTTTTTGTAAAAACGCTAAATTATCTTTTATGCAACAGCTAATTAACTTTGCAAAACAAAATAAGATAAAAGTTTTGCCAACAAATATCTTACTGATTGGTGACATCATTGAACCAAGACGTATTGATAGCAACAAATATTTGTTTAATGATTCTTTGCGCAATATTAAATTTGAAGTAGATTTAGAAACAAAACAATTAAGTACAGATGTAAAATTTACAGTAGTTTATGCAATTTACATTGGTTTAACAAAAGAATACTACATTGTAAAGCATCAAGCAGTAAGAATTGATAATAATATTTGCTATGTAACTAATTTACATAACGCATTAGAAACAAACAAGCATATTGCAAGTTTTTTATGCCTTGATGTTTTAACTGATACAATAGTTAATGAAGTTAGATTGCATATTAGTCATGCAACATATAATAATAATTTCTACTTACTCTGCTGTAATAAACTAATCAAGATTGAAAACAAATTTACTACATATAAATTATGGAATGATTACAATCTTTATAGAGACTATAGTTATTTAGGAGATGTTTTACTGTTAACTGGTTTTGATGAGTATTATGATTTCATATACAATATTGTAACACAAGAATTTCAACAATTGCCATTTAATTTGTACAACATCTATAAACAGAAACTTTTTGTTATTCGATTAGATTTTGCAACACATGCTTTACTTAATCCGTTTACATATGCAGTATATATTCAAACTAATAACGATTACGTATTTGCTTACAAACTTTTATTTGATGTTTTACTATAATTTTTTTGCAAAAAAATAAATATGTTTTTACACAATAATACATACACTTTTAAATCAAACTTGCTGTAATTTTTTTGCTTGGATATGCAATTATATGTTGTAAAAGTAAATCATCAGTAAACATATTTATGAACGCAAATCCTTTAATAGATAATCTTTTTACAAGAAATTGATTGTAAAACATAACATCATGTTTAACAGTAATTGCGTTCTTGTCAAATAAATTATACAAAAACTTTTTACCTGAACGTGTAGTTAAATATAGCATTGGTATATCATTAATCCACCTAAGATAGTAATTATGAATATTGGTTGTTATGTGTTTTGTTTGTAATTGTATTCTGATTAATTCATTTGCAACTGGTATTTGTAAACGTAAATCAAATGCTCTTTCAAGATTTACATATTGAAATGAACTATTAACAGTTCTACTTGCTTTAGGAATAACAAATGAAGCGATCAATTTTACATTTGGTATACTGTAAATAGTAAATGTATGTATTTTTCGTCTATTATATCGCACAACTGATGTTTTGTAAATGTAATGTTCGTCAACTAAACTATTGTAAAAATAGTAAACATAATCATTCTTTGTATCATATTGCAGTTGTTTTAAATTGATTTCTAATCGTGCTTTCGTTTTTAAGTTATCAATTATGCAAATATTATCTTTGAAATCAATGTTTTTATTTGTAAACATAGGCAGAAACAAATTAAAACAAAGCAAATTCATGTTTTTATATTTTTTTGTGAATTCTAACAACTGTATCATAAAAATTAATTTACAACTATTGTTGTTACAAAAAAATTAAAGTTGCTGTTTATGTTATATTACAAATCCAATTCTCTAAATAGTAAACGAATTTGTTCAACAGATGCTTCATAATCATTAATCAATAAATAGTAAAACACTTGTGCTACTGTTTCTTCTGTTAAATCTATTTCGTCTTCCAAATCTATAGCTGCTTTAAGCAATTCAATTTTTTTGCCATGATTCTGTAGTAAATCGTAGTAGACTTCTTCGTATAGTAAAGTTTTTACTGTTTCTTGAGTTGTTTCATCTTCGCTCTCAAAAGCTATAAAATCAACTGTATCATCTAAATTATCAATTGTTAAATCAGTTGCAACATCTGCTTCAATATCAAACTGTTTGTCGCTACTATCAATAGCATCTACATGTGTTAGCAATAATGCATCAATTCGCTGCCTAACAAAATCTTCAAATAGTTGGTCCACGTAACTTTTTAATTCTTCTTTACGCATGCTATTTAATTTACGCTTTTTGTTTAGCACAAAAAAATCTTAAATTAGTGCAGCTATCGGCTTAAAATCATTAAATCTAATTGGCTGCTGTAAAAACATTTTAAAATTAAACATGTTTACTATAGCATACTTTCTTGGTCTTAAGCATAAAATTAGAAATTTTTGATTATTAATTCCTGGTGCATAATGTAATTGAATACTTTGCTGCTTAAAAATGTTAAACAAGTAATAAGTTCCATATTTCACAACACTAATTAATGGAAAACCGTTGAAAAATTCTATGTTATACTTTATAATTTTGCGAGTTACTTTATATAACTTGTTTTGAATTCTAACAAGTTTATTAGCAACTGGCAAATACAGATATTGTGTTGGATTTACATATCTTTGTATACGCAAATATAACGAATCGCCTAATGTTTCTACAGATCTTTTTTGAGCAACAAATGCTGCAATTAATTTATGTTCAGGTAATGCATAGCAATCAAAAATAGTAAAATATACATTGCTAATATTTGTTTCAACTTTGAATTCTCTGAAAATATAATCTTCACCTGTTAAAGCATTGTAAAAGTGATATAAGCAGTATTGACGTTCAGTATAATGCTTTAACTTGCTATTATCAATTATTACTTGCATGTTTTTGTAAATGTAATGTGTAAATGTTGGATTAATTTGCGACTTAGTAACACGCATAATATATAATCCTGGTAACAAAATACTAAAAGTTAATACATTTACATTGTAATATTTAGCAACAGCTTTTGTTAAATCAAGCATAAAAAAATAATTTAAAGTGTTTATTAAAGCAAAAAATTACAATAACACTTGTATAAATTAGATTTACCATTTAGCAACAAAAGTGCTTAATTTAATTTTTTGCTTTTAAACGTAATGTTTTTAACAACTGTATATGTCTATATGGCATAATGATAAATATTTATCAAAGCATTATCAAGCAGAATTTGAAAAGTTGCTATATAAGTACTTACCGTTTTCTGCAAGATTCTTTTGTAATTTATATGTTCCCAATTTTGTTGATAAAACTGCATCAATAACAACAATTGTGCAACCAACAAATAAATCAGTGCTTAAAAATATAGGCTTAGTTAGTTTAGATAGTTTAAATTATACAACTGAACGCCCATATGATAAAACAGAAACTGGTGTTACATATACGCTTATTAAAGATATGCCTATATATTTAGCAGATGGTGGATCACTTGCAGAAACGCAATTAAGAATAACAGATGCATTTGTAGCTTTTATGCAACAATCTACTTTATTGATGCGAAAATATCCAGTTATAAAAACTTTTGTTAACGCTGTTATACAGTTTATATTACCTGATACAGAAGAACAACGTTTATTTAAAGTTGATGGCGAAACAAAATTTAGTGCTTATGCATATAATGTTGAAGATACTATCTACCGTTTAAACATATCATTATTGCAACAAGAATGGAATCCCTATATTTCAAGAACATTAGTCTATACAGAACCAATTGATAACATACTAACAATTGATGATTACAATGTTATTATGCGTTCTTTATCTTATTATGATTATGCTATAATGCAAATTAAAAAACTAAATGCTTCAATAAACTTTTACGGTTTATACTATGATACAATAACAAAGCAGTTTAATATCATCTACGATATAACACAGCTTGCAAAAAATATAACACAATATCATTACAAGTTTGTATCATTTACTAACATATCTATAACAAATCCATTATTAGTTAATGCTTTTTCTAACACTGTTGCTATAAGCGCAACATATTACTCATATCAGTTTAACTACAAAACAAATTTGCTTGCAATTAGTTCTTCATTAGCATTTAAATCTAATTCATATAGTATTAGTGTAACAAATCTAATTTTACAACCTGTTACATATTACTATAGCAATGATTATAGCTACTTATCAGTAACAAACACATTTGAAGATGCATATATTTTCTGGTATGAATTTTTAGTTGCATCAAAGATACTAGAATCGTATAGACCTATTGTTAAAGAATAATTTTTTTGTTAGAAAAACTATTAAATTATAGTTTATGCAAAATTTGATGCAATCACTTATAAACAATTTTAATAGTTCTCCATTAACATTTAATTTGTGGTTTATATTCTCAAAATATCTTATTTATGATGGTGCTGCAGGTTTTCATTTAATTAATTCTGATAATAAAATTCAAATAAACAAAAGAGAATTTGAAT
>ERZ1669248.216-NODE-216-length-32634-cov-38.836306_pt1 | contig 32634 bp, 32 predicted proteins | sample MGYA00579296_ERZ1669248 | MGnify/ENA primary metagenome ERZ1669248 (study PRJEB41166, sample SAMN08046057) | hot springs metagenome | biome: hot spring; feature: neutral hot spring; material: thermophilic sediment; isolation source: thermophilic sediment from...
CTTTCAGAAAAAGATTACAGTAAAATAATATCAGTCTTTACAGTGGGAAGTTTGTTTAAGAAAGGAGCTAAATAGCTGCTCCTTTTAACACCTCTTCACAGGAACAGTTAAGTTTTTCTGGAACTTTTTCTATAAATTCCAGTATTACTTTTTTTATGTCTTCCGTTTTCTGTTTCATCGTTTGAATAACTTCGTCTGACGTTAACCTTTCTTCAGATATACCGGCTGCAAGATTCGTTACTATGTTTACAGATGCAAAGTGCATGTTTAACTCTCTTGCAAGAACAATTTCAGGAACAAGAGTCATTCCTACCACATCACCACCTAACAAAGATAACATCTTAATCTCTGCGGCGGTTTCTAACCTTGGTCCTTCTGTAGCTACGTAGCATCCCTTAAAATGGTATCTGTATCCTTTTTCTTCACATATATCTTTAAGTAGTTTTCTCATAGAAGGACAGAAAGGATTTGTAACATCGATATGAACCACTCTTTTATCTTTTAGATACTCTTTTACTTGGTCATTTATCCCTGTGTCATCTTCTTTAGAGTTTAAACCTTCGTAAAAAGTGGATACTCTTGATTTTGTAAAATCTATAAAGTTATCAGAAAGAACAAAATCTCCCGGTTTTAGTAAAGGATTTATACCGCCTACTGCTGATACCGATAGTATTTTGTTTACTCCAAGTTTTCTAAAACCCCAGATGTTTGCTCTGTAATTTATAAGATGTGGTGGGTATTTATGTCCTTTGCCGTGCCTTGGAAGAAAAACGGCTTTTTTACCTTTATACTCTGCTATCACATATTTGTCAGAAGGCTCTCCAAAAGGAGTAGATACTTCCACTTCTTCAACTATTTTTAGTCCTTGGATATCGTATAATCCACTTCCACCGATTATTCCTAACATAAACTTCTCCTACTTTGCTTCATAAAAGAGGTATCTTCCACAGTTTGGACATCTTAAGAGGTTTTCCGATTTTAAAAGCTCTGTAAACACTTTTGGTGGTATAACCATATAACAACCGGTGCAAACTTGGTCATCAACTACGGCTATAACTTTTGTTTTAACTTTTTTCTTTATGTTCTCATACTGGGCTAAATCTTGAGGTTTTATCTGTTTTGTGAGTTCTTCACGTTTTTGTTGTAGTTCTTTAAGTTCTAAGTTTAATTTTTCTATCTCTTGTTTTTTTTCATGAATTTGGTTTTCTAAGTTTTGTATCTTTAAATCTTTCTCTTTTTCAAGTTCCTTTATTCTACTCTGTAGGTTTTCGAGGTCTTCCATTATTTTAAGTATTTCATCTTCGATGTGAATAATGGCCTCTTCAGCTTGAGCTTTCTCTCTAAGAAGAGCTTTATACTCATCGTTGTTTCTTACAGTGTTTAATCTTTCTTCAATTTTTTTAATTCTATCTTGCAGGGTTTGTATATCCAGCTCTTTTTCTTTCTTTGTAATTTCTAACTGTTTTCTTTGTCTAAGTATGTTTTCAAATTCGTCTATAATCTTTTGTTTTTCTTCTTCTATTTTTTTTATCTCTGCTGGTATCTTTTCTATTTTCGCTTTTACTTCTTCTATTTTCAGGTCTATATCTTGTAGTTTTAGAAGGTTTCGTGCCGTGATACTATCCATTGATTCTCCGTTTAGATTAAATTTCTATGGGCCCGGAGGGACTCGAACCCCCGACCGGACGGTTATGAGCCGTCTGCTCTAACCAACTGAGCTACGGGCCCTTTATTTGAGATTAATAATATACAACAATTTTTACAGCTTGTCAATTATAAAAAAATGTATTATAATAACCTTAACTTAAGGAGGTGTTGATATGGGTAAGTTATTGATATTAACGTTTATTTTTGTAACAAGTTTGATTTACACGGCTAAAGCAGATTATTTAAAGCAGGAAGATGTTTCAGAAAACGTAGAAATATATGTTAAAAACAGTAAGACCGTTAAAGACTTAGATGAAGCTCTGTCTAAAACAGGTGAAATTGTTTTAGAGACCAAGGTAAAAGAACAAAAAGAAGTTTTATTAAAAACAAAAAAAGAAGAGATTCAAAGATATTTAGAAAACGGTAAGGATATTATTCCAATTATCACAAAAATTCTTTTACAACATAACTTACCAAAAGAGTTGGCTTTTATACCGTTAATTGAAAGTCATTACGTAAATGGTTTAAAATCACCTAAAGGAGCTGCTGGAATATGGCAGCTGATGCCAGAAACTGCAAGAAGTTTGGGGCTTGTAGTAAATAAGAAAGTTGACGAAAGGTTGGACCCAGTTAAATCTACGTTAGCTGCCGTCAAATATTTAAAAAACCTTTACAAGATTTTTGGAGATTGGAAACTTGTGCTGGCAAGTTATAACGCTGGACATAATAAAGTTATCGTTAAAACAAGTTATCACGGAAGTTCTTTTGCAGAAATAAAAAACTACTTACCAAAACAAACACAAAATTACGTTATAAAGTTTTTAGCAATTGTTGAAGTTGCAAAAAGTCTTCTTGATAAGAAAAGTATACTTGACTCAGAACCTTCTTTTGAAGTTGTTAAAGTTAAAGGTGGTTATAAATTAGAAAAAATAGCATCTTTAATCTACGTATCAAAAGAGAGATTGATAGCCTTAAACCCACATTTTTTGAAAAAGGAAATTCCAAATGATGGTAGGGAGTATAACTTGTATGTGCCCAAAGGTTATGGTAAACTTGCGGAAGCTATTCTAAACGGAGAATCGTGAGATTATTCGTAGGAAATACTTCCTACCCTGAATATTTTCTTTTAAAAAATGGAAACAAAAGGTCTATTCTTATAGTTAACTCTGAAAAGAGAGCAAAGGAAAGCTTTTTAAACTTACAGGCTTACAAACATTTTTTCCAGTCTGAAAAAGAAGTTCTCTTTATTCCGTCTTCAACTGATATTCTTGATGTTGAAAGTCAGATAGAGAGAAACTATGCCATTGCAAAATTGTTGGAAAGTGAAAATGCCGTAGCTGTATTGTCTATAGAAGCTCTTAATGTAAAGATAAGACCTAAGGAAGTTTTTTTATCTAACTTGATAAATCTAAAGAAAGGGTCTGAGTTTCCAAGAGACAGTTTAATAGAAAAACTTTTAAGGCTTGGTTATATAAAAGAAGACTTTCCAGAAAACGAGGGAGAGTTTAGCGTAAAGGGTGGTTATGTATCTATAAATGTTCCGAAAGTTGGAATACTGGATATAGATTTTTTTGGAGATGAGATAGAAAGTATTTACTTAAAGTCTAAACTTTTAACAAGAAAAGAGATAGAAAGCATTACACTTTATCCTCTTTACGACTTTGAGGTTTTATCTCAAAATCCTTTAACATTAAAAGACGAACCTTTTGTTTATCTCAAAGAATACCTTATTTCCGAGAGAGTTTACACTTTAGATGTGTTTGAAGATTTAAATCAGGAAGTATCTTTTTTTACCAATCTGGCTGAAAACTACATAGGAAATTTAAAAGATATTGATAGTAGCTATAAAGTTTATAAAATTCCAATAAAAAACTACCTTGTTTTAAAGGAAGAAAAGTTAGCATTTTTGCCAGAAATAGAAGATAAAAAGCTTCAGCTGGATGTAGACCCAATAAAAGAAGGTGATTACATCATTCACGAAGATTACGGTATAGGTATCTTTAAAGGTATAGAAACAAAGGAAATTAGAGGTAAAGTTTACGACTTTATGATTTTAGAGTATGCAGAAGGAGAGAAGATTTACGTATCTTATTTGCATTTTAACAAAATACATAAGTATAAAACTCAAGGTTTAGTAAAGTTAGATAAAATAGGTGCTCCATCGTGGAGAAACCTAAAAAAGAAAGTAAAAGAATCTTTAAAGAGTGTAGCAAGACAGCTTATTAAACTTTACGCAGAAAGACAGTCTATAAAAAGAAATCCTTTAGAAGTAGAAAATGAACTTATAGATAAATTCGAACGGGAATTTCCTTACGTTGAAACGCCAGACCAACTTAAAGCCATAAAAGAAGTGAAAAAAGATTTACAGAAAGACAAACCTATGGAAAGGTTAATATGTGGGGACGTTGGATTTGGTAAGACAGAAGTAGCTATAAGAACTGCTTTTATCCAAGCCGTTAACGGATACCAAACCCTTGTTTTAGTCCCAACAACAGTTTTAGCTTACCAGCATTACATAAAGTTTAAAGAAAGGTTGGAAAAATACGGTTTAGTTGTAGAAAACCTTTCGAGGTTAAAGACAAAGACCCAACAGTTAAAAGTTTTGGAAGATTTAGAAAGTGGCAAGATAGACGTGCTTGTAGCAACTCATAAAGCTTTAAGTGATGAAGTTAGATTTAAAAACCTTGGAATGTTGATAATAGATGAGGAACACAGGTTTGGAGTTAGGGCAAAGGAGAAGATTAAACAGGTTAAAAAAGATATTGACATACTATACCTTACTGCAACACCTATCCCAAGGACTCTTAACATGGCTCTTTCCGGTTTAAAGGATATTTCTATAATAAACACACCGCCGGAAGGTAGATACGAAGTTAAAACCTTTGTCTCATCTTTTGATGAAGAAATACTAAAAAAAGCCGTAGAGTTTGAATTAAACAGAAAAGGTCAGGTTTTTTTCATTCATAACAGAGTAGAAACGATAGAAGAAACGACGAACTACCTAAAATCTCTCTTTAAAAACGCTAAAATAGACTTTGTCCATGGCCAGATGAAGCCATCAGAAATAGAGAGAAAGATAATTTCCTTTATGGAAAGGAAAATAGATATTCTCGTTGCCACTTCTATAATCGAAACTGGTATAGATATACCTACGGCTAACACGCTCATAGTAGACCGTGCAGACCTTTTTGGACTGGCTCAGCTTTACCATCTAAGGGGAAGAGTAGGTAGAGGAAACGTTCAAGCTTACTGTTATCTTTTCGTTCCAAAACAGATTACGAAAGATGCCCAAAAAAGGATAGATGCTATCTTAAGGTTAACAAGACCCGGCTCAGGTTTAAAAGTCTCAATAGAAGACCTTCAGATAAGAGGACCCGGCAACATACTCGGAGTAGAACAAAGTGGATTTGTAAAATCAGTAGGATTTGATATGTATGTAAAACTATTAAAAGAAGCCATTCAAGAAGAAAAGGGAGAAAAAGAGTTTGAAACTCAAATAGATGTTGATTTTGACTACTACATACCAGAAAACTTTATAAAGGACCCGTTAGAAAGAATGAACGTATACCTTGCAGTGGCAAAGTCAGAAAGTTATGAAGATATAGACAGAATAAGACATTACTTAAAAGAGTTTTACAATGAACTTCCGACCATATTTAACCTTTATCTTTCAGTTGAAAAAATAAAAAAGATTTTAAGTAATTTGAAAATCAAAAAGTTTTCATTAAAGAAAAATGTTGGTTACTTGGAATTTTCAAAGGAAACTCCTCCAGATGTTATAATCAGCCTTATAAAAAATCTTAAACCTTACAAAGTGGACTCTTGGTCTATACAGTTTAATGTAAGCAATATAGAAGAACTTTCTACAGTATTTGAAAAAACTTTGAAAAAAGATAAAATAGAATAAGACAAAATTTAAAGGATAAAAAATGTATAACCTTACTATTGAAGAGGCTACTTTTTTGATTTTGGACTTAGAAACTACTGGTTTAAATCCTGCTAACAGTGAAATTATCGAAATAGCAGCCTTAAAGGTAGAAGGTGGTGTTGTAGTTGATAAATTCCATACACTTGTAAAACCTTCCATCGGATTTATACCGCCGAACATAACAAAACTGACAGGTATAACAAACGCTCTTGTAGTTGATAAACCCACAATAAAGGAAGTTTTTCCACAGTTTTTGGAGTTTTCTGAAAACTCAATCATAGTTGCCCATAACGCTCAGTTTGATTTATCTTTTTTAAACGCCGTATCTTACCAACTAACTGGTAAAACGATACAAAATCCAGTTTTATGTACTCAAACTTTAGCTAAAAGGCTTTTCCCTGATATACCAAGTAAATCTCTGGTAAGTCTGGCTTACCACTTTAACATTCCTTACCACAAAAAACATAGGGCACTTTCTGACGCAGAGGTAACCTTTGAGTTGTTTAAAAAGATGATAGAGTATCTCTACAGGTTTAACATAAACAAGGTTATGGATTTGGTAAGACTGTCTAACGGTAAAGATTTAAATCAGACATCAAAAAGGAGAAGGTATGTTTAAAGTTGGGATTATTGGTTGTGGCAACATGGGAGAAGCCATAGTAAAAGGTTTAATAGAAAAAGCCGGTGTAAAATCTACAGATATAGTAGTTACAGATATAAACAAAGAGAGACAAAATTACATAATGGAAACTTACAACACCGCTGCAACAGATATAAAAAAGTTAGTAAACCTTTCTGAGATAGTTTTTCTTGTAGTAAAGCCAAAAGATTTAGAAGAGACTTTAAAACCAGTAAAAGATAGTTTTAAGGAAAATCAGGTTTTAGTTTCTGTTTTGGCAGGTGTAAAGATTGAAAAGATAAAAAGTATAGTTAATAAACCTTTATTAGTAAGAATTATGCCAAATACGCCAGCTTTAATTGGTGAAGGTGTTATCGGTGTTTCTTTTGAGAAAGATACAGAAAAAAAACAAGAGATTTTAGATTTACTTAAAAGTTTGGGAGAAGTTTTAGAGGTAAAAGAAGAGTTGTTAGATGTTATTACAGGATTGTCTGGTAGTGGTCCTGCTTACGTTTTTACTTTTATCGATGCGTTGGCTCAAGGTGGTGTAAAGATGGGACTTAGTTACAAAGATGCGTTGAAGATAGCAATACAAACAGTTTTAGGCTCTGCAAAGCTTCTTAAAGAAACTCAAGAACATCCAGCAGTTATGAGGGATAAAGTTACATCTCCTTCTGGAACGACGATATACGGACTACACGAACTTGAAAAGAAAGGCTTTAGAGATGCCGTTATATCTGCCGTAGAAAAAGCCACCGAAAGAAGCAGAGAACTATCAAAATAACCTAACTGCAATCTCGTTTATAACCATTAAACCTTTTGGAAGTAAAACAAACTTTCCATTTTCAATAAAGCCATAACCTTCCTTAACCAGTTCTTCTAATATATCTCTGTCCTTTACAAATTCTAAATCAAGTCCAGACCTTAACCTTAAAGATAGAAATATTTTTTCTTCCCTTTTTTTGACTTCATCTAACTTTTCTGTAAATTTTACAGGTTTTATACCTTTCTCAACTAATTCCATGTATTCGTTTATGTTTTTTGTGTTGCCAAACCGTAAATTCTCTACGTAAGACCAAGCAGAAACTCCTAAACCTAAAAATTCAACATCAGTCCAGTAAAATATGTTGTGTTTGCATTCGTAGTTTTTCTTAGACCAGTTTGAAAGTTCATACCTATAAAAACCTTTACTTTCTAAATACTCATCTATAAGCTCAAACATCTTCAAAGTTGTATCTTCATCTGGAAGGTTATAACTTCCGTTTTTTACAAGAACTCCAAGGGGTGTATCTTCGTAAGCTGTAAGTAAGTATGCCGATACGTGTGTAATTGGTAAAGATGTGTAAATCTCTAAATCCTTTTCTAAATCCTCTAAAGTCTGTCCTTGAATACCGTATATTAAATCTAAGTTTATGTTTTCTATACCTGCCTTTAGGCAGTCTTCTACAGTTTTTATCGTATCCTGTGGTTTGTGGTCCCTTCCTAACGAAATCAGATTTTTCTCTAAAAATGACTGGTTGCCTAAGCTTATTCTATTTACTCCTGACTCTTTTAGCAATTTAAAGTCTTCGTATCTATAAGTTTTTGGATTTACTTCAACTGTAATCTCAAGGGTGCTACTGGTTTTTATGTTTCTTTTTATGTATTCTATGAAGTTTGTTAAAAGTTTTGGCTCTAATACTGATGGCGTTCCACCGCCAAAGTATATCGTTTCTAAGTTAAAATCTAAATCACTGTAAAATTTAAGTTCTTTCTTTAGATTTTCTACATACCTTTCTTTTAAACTGTTTTCATGCCAAACAAAGGATGTAAAATCACAGTAGGAACATTTAATATTACAAAAAGGTATATGAACGTACAGACCTTTTATCAAATTTACACTCTAAGATGTAGATTTTACTATGTGTAATATGATATCATATTGCAGATGTGACATCTTTGTCATATCTATTTGGTTGCAAAATTTTTACTTATGATTTTAAATTTTTAGTGTTTGATTTTAAGTTTTTCAGTTTAGTTAATATTTACAAACCAAGCAAAAAGGATTATGATATTTATCATTAATACTTTATTAGTGGAGGTAAAGTTATGGCTGATGAAAAAGTGTCCCGTAGAGATTTCCTTCTGTATGCCATGGGAGCTTGGGCTGCAGTAGGAGTTGGTGGTGTGCTGTATGCAATGTACAAAACTTGGGAGCCACTACCAGAAGTAAAGGCACAGGCTACTGTAACTTTTGACCTGTCTTCAGTAGAGCCAGGTCAACTAAAAGTAATATCTTGGAGGGGAAAGCCAGTTTTCGTTCTAAGAAGGACTCCAGATATGGCAAAATGTGATGGTAGGTCTGTAAAGGGGGATTATACTGTAGTCCTTGGAATATGCACACATCTTGGTTGCATTCCAAACTGGGAACCTGATAAGAAAATATGGCACTGTCCTTGCCACGGTGGAGAGTACGATGCATGCGGTAAAAACATATTTGGACCACCACCAAGACCTTTAGATGTTCCACCGTTTAAGTTGGAAGGAAACACAATAGTCTTGGGAGAGGAAGGACCTGAGTATAAACAAATGAAAGAAAAAGGATTAACAGTATAAAGGAGGTTTGGTATGAAGTTTATGGACTGGCTTGATGAAAGACTTGCCGTAAGGCAACTTATTAAAGTTATGCTTACAGAGTATTACGTTCCTAAAAACATCAACTTCCTCTGGAGTTTTGGTGTTCTTATAATGGTAGTTTTCGCTATTCTTGTGGTTAGTGGAATTTTTCTTTTAATGTATTACAAACCTGATTCTCACCTTGCGTTTGATAGTGTTAACAAAACAATAATGATGGATGTAGAATACGGATGGCTGTTTAGACATACTCACGCAGTAGCTGCGTCTATAATGTTCTTAGTGCTTTACGTTCATATGGCAAGGGGAATATACTACGGCTCTTTCAAAGCTCCAAGGGAAATCGTTTGGATAACTGGTTATATACTTTTTATTTTGATGGCTGCTACTGCTTTCACAGGATACCTTTTACCTTGGGGTCAGATGTCTTACTGGGCTGCTCAAACTATAACAACATTGTTTGAAAAAATACCTTTCATAGGGCCTGATTTGGTAGTCTGGATAAGGGGTAACTACATCGTAGAAGATGCAACCTTGACAAGATTCTTTGCTTTACACGTAGTATTCTTACCTCTTCTTCTTATTGTGTTTACAGGTATACACCTTTACGCTGTAAGAATAGTTGGTTCTAACAACGAAGACGGTATAGAGCTTACAAAAGAAGAGAAAAAACACGGTAAAGGAATACCTTTCTGGCCAGTGTTTATGGCAAAGGAGTTTTTCGTAATATCTGTATTCTTAATCTTTTTCTTCTATTTAGTGTTTTATCAATACAAGTTTGCGATGGACCCAATTAACTTTACACCTGCTGACTACTTACAAACACCTACACACATATATCCTGAGTGGTACTTCCTTGCTTTCTATGAAGTTTTAAGGGGATTCTTCTTCAGCCAAAACCTTGGATTGATTGCATTTGTTCTTAGCATGTTTATAGCGGCATTCTTACCTTGGCTTGACACTTCACCTATAAGAAGTGGAAACCACAGACCTTTATACAAAATTTTATTCTTCATATTCGTAGCTGACTTTGTTTTCTTAACAATCCTTGGTAAACTACCTCCTACTGGACTTTACGCATGGCTTGGATTTGCAGGAAGTTTGGTCTACTTTGCCTTCTTCTTTGCACTTCCTATTATTTCCAGAATAGAAAAGAAGAAGCTTGAAGGAGGTAGGTAAACATGAAAGAATTAAAAATACTGCTTATTTTAGTGGTTGTAGTTTTGGTAGGTTACTGGGGAATAGAACCTTACGCTCACTCTGTTATGCATGGTGAAGTGAAAAAACCTGATTACAATTACTCTGATTTAAAGACAACGGCTGCTACTACAGGTGACCCTGCGAAAGGTAAGGAGCTTTTCGTTGCAAACTGTGCTTCCTGCCACGGCTTAAAAAATGATGGAATAAATCCCGGAATGGATAAAAATGCAGCTATCACTTCTTTTAACGTTGTTCCTCCAGATTTGTCTAACATAGCAGCAATCTTAGACCATAAGTTTTTGGCTGCATTTATAAAAAACCCTCAGCAGGCTACTGAAAATCCAAAGTTTGCTATGCCACCTATGGCTCAGCTTTCCGATGAAGATGTTGGACACATAATCGCTTACCTATCTTCCGTTGCTAAGAAAAACTTAGATGGTAAAGAGATTACAATCGAAGCTTGTGGAAGATGTCACAGTATAAAGTATCAAAAAATATACGCAGAAACACCTGCTGAAAATCTAAAAGCCTACCTTGGTAAAGTTCCTCCAGACCTTTCAGTTATGGGAAAGGCTAAAGAACTTGAATACTTAGAAACTTTCATAAACAACCCTCAGAATGGATTACCGGGCACTTCTATGCCAAGGCTTGGTTTAACTAAAGAGTCTACCGAAAAAGTAGTAGCTTACTTAGACCAGATAGCAGACCCTCACAGAGAACAAAGAAACAAACTTGGAATGTGGGTTATTGGTTACCTTGTAGTTATGGCTGGTCTAACTTTTGCTTGGAAGAAGAAAATCTGGAAAAATATCCATTAATAGTTTCTTAGCTTACCTCCTAAATCTCCTACCTGCCGTTAAGGCAGGTTTTCTTTTTTTTAGCACAGTTGATATAAATCAAAGTTGTCTATATAATATCTTTAAATCTTAGATTTTGAGGTGGAAAAATGAAGAAGTTTATCGTTATGCTGATTACGTTGGCAGTTATATTTTTAGTAAACGATTCTTTTGCAAGAGCTGGTAAGGGTTTTTCCTCTGGCTTTAGGTCTTACAAAAGTCAAGACTTTAACAGAGTTGACAAAAACCCATATCAGCCTTCTCCTTACCAACAGCAAAAACAAGTTCAAAACCAACCGGGATACCAACCTCAGACAAAACCATCTTTCTTTTCAAGTCCAATATTCAAATGGCTTGTTGGAGGTTTAATATTTGGAGCATTGATATCTTTACTTTTAGGTCATGGATTACATTTTGGAATGCCGGGTTTGTTGGAAATACTTCTTATTATAGGTATTATCTACTTTATACTTAGAATGCTTTCAAGAAAGAAAGAAGAACAGCCAGCTTACGCAACTAATGCTAACACTGTATCAGAACCGATGTATGCAGCAGATACAATGTCGGTAGGACCATACATAAACGAAGAGTTGATTTTAAACTTAGCTAAAAATGCTTTTGTTGATATACAAAGAGCTTGGAGTGAAGGAAATTTAGACTCAGTTAAAAACTTCTTAACAGATAGAATGTACGTTTATCTAAACTCTCAACTTCAAGATTTAAAAGCAAAAGGTCTAAGAAATAGAGTCGAAGATGTTAAGATATTGGACGCTCAAGTAGTCCACGTTGAAGAAGAAGGTGATAACAAGGTTGTTATAGTGGAGATAGAAGCCGAAGCTAAAGATTACACGGTAGATAGCTACGGTAACGTTGTAGAAGGTGATAAAAACAACCCAGTTAGATTTAAAGAGTACTGGGCTTTTGTAGGTAAGGCTTTAAACTGGAAGTTAGACGATATCAGGCAGGTAGAAGATGTTTAAAAAAATACTGATAATAGGAGTTGTTATGCTGGCAATGTTATCTACAGCAGAAAGTAAAGAAAATATTACGTTAAAAAAACTCAAAAACGGTGTATCTGTAATAATCAAAGAAAGGAAAGATACCCAAGCCGTAGCAGTGCAAGTTTGGTTTGGTGTAGGTTCAATCTATGAAAACGATAAAGAGAGAGGACTATCCCACTTTTTAGAGCATATGTTGTTTAACGGTACAAAGTATACAAAGCCCGGAGAAATAGAGTTTGAAGTGGAAAAGAAAGGTGGTAGCATCAACGCTGCCACAAGCTTTGACTTTACATACTACCATATAGAAATTGGTGATATGTTCTGGAAAGATGCGTTAAAGTATCTGTATTATATGACCACTCAGCCATCTTTGTCAGATGAAATGGTAGCAAAAGAAAAACCCATCGTCCTTGAAGAGTTAAACAGACATTTAGATAACCCTAAAAACTATCTCTGGGATACTTACTACAAGTTGGCTTACAAAAAAACTAACTACAAACATCCAGTTATCGGATACAGAGAAACGATAGAAAACTACACACCGGAGCTTGTTAGAGACTACTTTTATTCCCATTATACACCTTCTAACACAACGGTTGTAGTTGTAGGAAACGTAAAAACAGATGAAGTTTTAAAAGAGATAGAAAACACGTTTGGAACTGTAAAAGGTAAGTACTACAAACCCCCTAAAGTAGAGCTTGAAGACCCTCAAACCGAAGTCAGAAGAGAGGATATATACAAACCGCAGATAACAAGAGCTTACGTAGCTATAGGCTGGCAGGCACCGTCAATAAGAGATAAAAAAGCTACAGCTTTAAACGTTTTAGAAGAGATACTCTTTAACGGAAAAAGCTCCGTTATGTATCAAGAGTTAAAAGAGAAAGGATACGTTCAGTCTATATACGGTGGATACATGGCTCACGTTGGAACAAGTCAGTTTTTAATATACTTTGTCACAGAGCCAGAAAAAGTGGAAGATGCTAAAAAAAGAATATTCGAAATTATAAAACAGTATCAGGAAAACGGCATACCTAAGGAAGTTGTTGAGAATGCTAAAAAAAGAATAATAAACAGAGAAGTTTTTGCAAGGGAAGAAGTTGATAACGACGCAGAGTCTGCCGGATACGCAGTTACAGTAACAGGTGATATAAAGTATGATTTAAACTTTATCGAAAGAATAAAGAAAGTTAAAAAAGAGGATATTGAAAACTATTTAAAAACATTAAAAGATAACAACTACACGGAAGTAAGGCTACTTCCGGAGAAAAAATAGTGTCCCTGTAGCTCAGTAGGACAGAGCACTGGATTCCTAATCCGGAGGTCGCCGGTTCAAGTCCGGCCAGGGACACTTCAATGGAGAATTCTATGATAGAAAATTTGGAAGATTTTCTTTCTTCTTACGGTTACGTTGCTGTTTTTGCAGGTACATTTATAGAAGGTGAGCTTTTTTTACTGGTAGCCGGCTTTTTTGTAAGGCATGACTTTTTACAGCCAATACCTACATTTATATTTTCCATACTGGGAGCCTTAACCCATGAACTTATATACTTTTTTCTTGGTAGATGGAAGGGAAGGTCTATCCTACTGGGAAACAAGTATACCAAGAGACGTTACATAAAAGCAAAGAAGTTAATAGAAAAGTATGGAATATACTCCCTTTTTATCATCAGGTTTTTATATGGTATGAGAGTTGTACCAATGATGCTTATGGGAGCCACAGGTTTTAACTTTTATAAATTTTTGTTTTTTAACGTTTTATCGTTAGTAATATGGGCAAGTATATTTCTTTCAGTTGGATACTTTTTAGGACATATAGCTATAAATCTATTTGGTAATCTAAAACATTACTACTTTTTATTTGGTCTGGCTGTAGTTATTTTAGGACTCCTTATTTACACTTTTTTAACTTTAAAATCAAAAAGAAGAGAGGCTTCAAGATGAAAGACCTTTTTTCAGTAAATCAGTTAACAAAAGACGATGTATGGAAAATATTTGAAATCGCAAAAATTTACAAAGAAAAGTTTAACGCCGGTGAGAAAAAGTTTAACGATTTAAGAGGTTACAGTGTTTTACTTGTATTTTTCGAAAATTCTACAAGAACAAGGACTTCTTTTGAATTGGCAGGAAAGATTCTTGGAGCGGATACGATAAACATAACTGCATCTTCAAGCTCAGTTAAGAAAGGTGAGACCCTTTACGATACAGTTAAAACACTGGAAGCTCTAAGGTCTGATTTTATAGTAATAAGACATTCTATGTCTGGTGCTGCAAAGGTTGTTGCTGATAGTGTAGAAAGTCATGTTATAAACGCAGGGGACGGAACAAACGAACACCCTACACAGGCTCTTTTAGATGCTTTTACTATCTTAGAGAAAAAAGGAAAAATAGAAGGTCTTAAGATAGCCATCGTAGGTGATATACTTCACAGTAGAGTTGCCCGTTCTGACGTTAAACTTTTTAAAAAGCTTGGAGCTGAAGTAACTTTATGCGGACCAATAACCATGCTACCAAGGCATTTTGAAGCACTTGGAGCAGACTTTGTAACAACAAACCTTGAAGAAGCTTTAAAAGATAAAGACGTAGTTATCTTTCTGAGGATACAACTTGAAAGGCAGGATAAACCGTTTTTCTCCTCTTTAAGGGAGTATTCTATAAAGTATGGTTTAAGTCAAGAAAAGATAAACCTTCTAAAGGAAGATGCCGTTATAATGCATCCGGGACCTGTAAACAGAGGAGTAGAACTTCAAAGTGAGCTTGTTTATGGAAGTAGAAGTCTGATACTTAATCAGGTGGAAAATGGTCTTTTTATAAGAATGGCAGTTTATAAATACCTTTTAAGTTGATTTTAAAGATTACGTAATGATATATTTTTATTAGGAGGTTTAAAATGCCAAGGAGTTTTGTTTCTTTTACAGATTTAACTAAAGAAGAAGTTTTACAGATTATAGAGTATGGAAAGAAGTTAAAGAAAGATAAATTTTTAGACCAATCTTTAAAAGGTAAATCGATAGGACTTATTTTTATGAAACAGTCTACAAGAACAAGACTTTCCTTTGAAGTTGGCGTGTATCAAATGGGTGGCCAACCTATATACATATCGGCTTCATCTACACAGATAAGCAGAGGTGAAGACATAAAGGATACAGCCAGAGTAATGGGAAGATACTTAGATGGAATAGTAATAAGGACTTTTTCTCATAAAGAAGTTGAAGATTTGGCAAATTACAGTGGTATCCCGGTTATCAACGCTTTAACAGATTACCAGCATCCCTGCCAAGTCTTAGCCGATTTAATGACGATAACTGAAGTTTTTGGAACGCTGGAAAACAAAAAAATTGCTTACGTTGGCGATGGTAATAACATGGCAAATACCTTACTACTTGCTGCTGCTCTTATGGGTATGGATATTTCTGTTGCAACACCACCAAACTACGAACCTAACGGAAAAGCTGTTCTACAAGCTGTTGAGATAGCAAAGCAGACAGGCTCCAAAATAGAAATTACAAACGACCCTAAAAAAGCTGTTTTAGAAGCAGATGTTTTATACACTGACGTGTGGGTAAGTATGGGACAGGAAGGAGACAAAGATAAAAAGAAGTTGTTTGAAGGTTTTACAATAAACAAAGATTTAGTCTTACTTGCGAAACCTGAGGCAGTAGTTATGCACTGTTTACCAGCCCATAAAGGAGAGGAGATATCGGAAGACGTTTTTGAACAGTATTCTGATGTTATATTTAACCAAGCTGAAAACAGACTACATGTCCAAAAAGCTTTGATGAGCTTCTTATTTAAAAATCAGTAATGTTGGAGTAATGTATGGAGAAGAAAAAAGTAGTATATAGAAGACACGATAGAAACCAGATTCCTTTACTACCACCGGAGATAAGAAAAAACACTTTTAAAGAATACGCTCTTGGTTTAGGACATACGGCTGCAAAAGATGAATCTTTTAGATGTATTCTCTGTAAAAAACCACCTTGCCAAGAACATCAGGGTAAATATGGCTGCCCTGTTTACGGAGATATAAACCTGTGGATAGAGCAGATTCAAAACAACAACCTCGTAGAAGCTCTTAGAATTTTAAGAGCTAAAAATCCGTTTCCGTCAGTCTGTGGTAGAGTTTGTCCTCAGGATAGACTTTGTGAAAGCACATGTGTTTTGACGTTTAAGGATAACGGACAGGCAGTTAATATTGGTGGTTTGGAAAGATTTGTAGGAGATTCTATCAGAATGTCTGGTATAGACTGGAAAGACCCACAAGAACCACCTACAGGTAAGAAAGTTGCCGTGGTTGGAGCTGGACCTGCTGGACTTTCTGCAGCATACTTTTTAGCTAAAAAAGGACACTCAGTTGTAGTTTTTGAGGCACTACCTTTTGTAGGTGGTGTTATGAGATACGGTATTCCAAAAGCAAGGTTAGACAGAGAAGTTTTAGATTGGGAAATATCTCTTATAGAAAAGCTTGGTGTTGAGATAAAAACAGGGATAAAAGTTGGTAAAGATATTTCTTTAAACGAGTTAAGAAAACAGTTCGATGCCGTATTCTTAGGTGTTGGCTCCGGTAGAGGAAAAAAGATGGGTATACCCGGAGAAGATTTAAAAGGTGTTTACACTGCCATATCTTTCCTTATGAAGGTAAACGTTGATTATGTAGATGATATGCTGGCTCCAGATGTGGATATAGAAGTTCCAAGAAATAAAAGAGTTGCTGTAATCGGTGGGGGCTTTACTGCCGCAGACTGTATGTATACATCTATAAGACTTGGAAATGAAACACATCTTATATACAGAAGAACAAGAGAGACATCTTCCGCAAGACAAGAAGAGTGGGACCATCTTATGGAAGAAGGGGCATTTCTTCACTGGTTAACTCAACCTGTTGAAGTGGTTGGCAACGAAAAAGGTGAAGTAATAGGGTTAAAGTGTGTAAAGATGGAGCTTGTTCCAGATGAAAAAGGGGGAAGACCAAAACCTGTAGAAATACCCGGTTCAGAACATATAATAGAGTGTGATGCAGTTATAATGGCTGTAGGTCAGGCAGATAACCCTCTTGCATACAAAGATTTAGAAAACCTTAGAATAGATAAGTGGAATAACCTCTCTACCGTAGATAAAAAGTTTAGAACTAACGTTGAAGGAATATTTGCAGGTGGAGACGTTGTAAACGGTGGAGATACAGTGGTTGTTGCTATAAGACACGGTAGAGATGCTGCAGAAAGTATCCATGAATACCTTATGACAAAAGAGTGGAAGTACGGCGAAGATGAGTAAAATACTGCTGATACTACCTATACTACTTTACTTTGCTTCATCTATCAGTTTTTGGATATACCTTTTTACCAGAAATAGTAAAATCCAGAAATTAGGACATTCATTCTTTGGTGTTGGCTTCTTAGCTCAGCTTTTTATATTTACTCTCAAAGCTATTGATAAAAAAACAATTCCTTTATACTCATTGGAAGATTTAGTGACGTTTTTAGCCATGGTTTTAGCTGCCATATTCTATGGGTTCTCTTTTGTATACAGAAGGCAGCTTATAGAGTTTGGTTCTCTTGTATCGCCTCTTATTATGTTTTTACTGGCTTTTTCTATTCCACTTTCTCAGAACAACCAAAATTTGTATAACAACCCTTGGTTTTATCTTCACGTTGGGTCTTTGATTCTTTCTTACGGTTTAATTGTATTCTCTTCTATAGCGGCTTTGATTTATATACTTACAGACAGAGATTTAAAAAGGAAGAGAATAAACTCTTTTTTTGTGGTAAAGTTTTCTTCCTCTTTATCTTTGATTCAAAACCTTGAATACAAAGCCACAATTTTAGCTTTTATTTTCTTAAGTTTGGGACTAATAGCCTCATCTATTTGGACTGCTGTTTATGTTGGAAAACATTGGATTTGGGACGCTAAACAGGTTTTACTTTTTGTTTTATGGATTTTTTATGGGTTTGTGATTCATGCAAGGATTATAAAACATGTAAAGGGAAGGAAAGGGTCTTACCTGACCCTTGTTGGTAGCCTTTTCGCTTTTATAGTTTTTTGGCTTGTAGGCCATCCTACTTTTTAAGAAAATAGGAAACTTTAAATATTGGTATAAGTTCAAATCCTTCTTTCTTTAGATTCTCCTCTCCACCTTCTTCTCTATCTACTATGGCTATAACACCTAAAACGTTTAAGCCAAAGTCTTTAGCAACTTTGCAAGCTTTTAACGAAGAACCAGCCGTTGTTACAACATCTTCCAGAATAAAAACGTTGTCGCCGGGTTTTACGTTGCCTTCTATCTGTTTTCCTGTTCCGTGTCCTTTTGGCTCTTTTCTCACAACAAAAGGTTTTATAGGGTCGTTGTTTATGTAAGAAATTAAAGATGTTGCGTAGGCTATCGGGTCTGCTCCAAGTGTAAGACCACCTACCGCATCAGGTTTCCTATCTTTTACCATCTGATATATTAAGTTTCCTATTATGTATCCTCCCTCTGGGTCGAGGGTTATAGTTCTTAAATCAAGGTAGTAGTTGCTCATTTTACCGGAAGATAGCTTAAATATCGGCTCATCTGCTACTTTTAACGCTCTTTCTATAATGAGTTCTTCCAAACGTTTTTTAAAGTCCATCATTTACAGCTCCATCTTTATTTTATTTCTTATTTTGTAAACTTCGTTTAAATCTATTTCTGCCGAGACTATACCTTCATCGTTTTTTTCTATATCAAGTATATCTCCCCATGGAGAGTATATTGCAGAGTGTCCGGCAAGTTCTTTTTCACCAATCTTTCCTACCGTATCACTTACTATTACGTAAGACTGGGTTTCGATGGCTCTTGCTCTTGATAAGATTTTTAGATGCTCTACTCTTTCCTTTCCCCATTGGGCTGGCACGAGTATTATTTCAACGTCTTTTTTCCTTAGATGGTAGGATATGTTTGGAAATCTTAGCTCAAAACATATCATAAATCCAAGGTTTCCTGCTGAGCTTTCCGTTATGTCTATATGACTATTTTTCCCTGCTTTAAAGTATTTGTGTTCGTCTATCGGAGTAAACAGTTTTATCTTTGGTCTTTTTGCCGTAATCTCTCCGTTATCTATTATAAAACCCATGTTGAATATACTGGTTTTCTTTTTTTCTGGTAATGTTCCGGCTATTACGAGATTTTTCTCTTTTGATATTCTTTGAAGTTCTTTGTATATTTTTGGTGTTTTTTTGGAGTGTTCAAGTAAGTTTTCGTTATCAAAGCCACAACTAAACATTTCTGGAAGTAAAACTAAAGAATCTGACTTAATCTTTTTAGAATTTAGAATATCGTAAACTTTCTGTGTGTTTTTATTGACGTTTCCAAGTTCTAAGTTAAGCTGTAATGCGTATGCAATCAATTTAAAACCTCATAAAAGTTTTTGGCTTTATATTTTATCATTTTTACTCTCTTTCTTCCTCTTTACCTCTGAAGATTAGTTTTATAGGTGCGTTTTCTAATCCAAGTAATTTTCGTAGGTTTGCTTCTAAAAATTTAACGTAGTTTTCTTTAAATCCTTCGGCTTTATTTACAAAGAGTAAAAAGGCTGGTGGTTTTCCTTCAAGTTGTGTAGCGTAGTATATCTTTAACGGCTTTCCTTGGTAAGAAGGTGGTTGTCTTAAGGCTAAAACTTGTCTTATAGCTCTGTTTAACTGTCCAGTTCCCACTCTCTTCCAAGCTTGCTGGTATACGTAGACTATCTTATCTAAAAGTTCATCTATTCCAATTTTCTTGGCTGCAGAAGTTAAAACTATCGGAGCGTAGCTTAAAAAGTAAAGCTTTTCTTTAACCTGATTTACCACTTTTTCAATTTCTTTTTCTTTTAACATGTCTATCTTGTTTATGACTATCACTGCAGGTTTGTACCTTCTTTGGATTAAACCGGCTATCTTTTGGTCCTGTTCGGTAGCTCCTTGTGTTGCATCTATTACAAGTACTACAACGTCGGCTTTTTCTATAGCTTCTATGGACCTTCCTACGGAGAAAAACTCAACTCCATACTCTACCTTTGATTTTTTTCTTATACCTGCCGTATCCAAAAATAAAAACTTCTGTCCGTCTTTTTCAAAGAGGGTGTCTACTGTGTCCCTTGTTGTTCCGGGAATTTCGGAGACCAAAACTCTCTCTTCTCCAAGAATAGCGTTTAAAAGAGAAGATTTACCTGCGTTTGGTTTTCCTACGATAGCAACTTTTATGTAGTCCTGCTGTTCTTCCTCTTCTTCATACTCTAACTCTTTTTCGTAGTCTGGTATGTGCTGGTATATCTTGTCAAGAAGTTCGGCTACTCCAAATTTTTGAATGGTAGATATAGGCACTACTTCATCGAATCCAAGCTCGTAAAACTCGTAGGCAAGTTTTTCTTTTTCTGGGTCGTCTATTTTGTTTACGGCAACTATAACAGGTTTTTCTGTTTTGTGTAGCATAGTTGCAATCTCTTTATCAAGGGGTGTTATACCTTGTTTTCCATCTACGACGAGAACTAAAAGGTCTGCTTCTTCTAACTCTTTCTCTACTTGCTTTCTTATGTAAGGAGCAAACTTATCTTCATCGGACGTAATGTAACCACCTGTATCTACAACCTCAAACTTTACACCTCTCCAGTCAGTTGTAGATACGATTCTGTCTCTCGTAACACCAGGAATGTCTTCAACTATAGCTTTTCTCTTTCCAACAAGTCTGTTAAAAAGGGAAGATTTTCCAACGTTAGGTCTTCCAACTATCGCAACTCTAAACATTTTTTCTCCTTGATAAAAGGGTTTTTATTTTTTTAAATATTTTAACACTGATTTAATTTTTTAACGTTATGGTAAAATTTATCTACCTCTGACGGAGGTTGTAATAGATGAAAAAAGTAGGCTATGTTTACGATGATGTGTATTTGGAACATGATACTGGCAAAGGACACCCTGAATCACCGGATAGGCTTATATCGATAAACAAACATTTAGAGCCTATAAAAGATAAACTTATCTACATTCAACCAAGAAGGGCAACGGTTAAAGAGATTACGCTTATACACGATACTTACTATCCACAGGAGATAATGGATTTTTGTTATGCTGGTGGTGGTTATTTAGACCCTGATACCAGAGTTGGTCCACAATCTTACAATGCAGCAGTTATGGCAGTTGGAGCAGGATTAGAAGCTATAGACAAAATAAAATCTGGAGAAGTTGAGAGAGTCTTCTGTGCAGTTAGACCACCGGGACATCACGCCGAGAAAGATAAAGCCATGGGATTCTGTTTATTCAACAACATTGCCATAGCTGCAAGATACGCACAGCTACAAGGTTTTGAAAAGGTTTTTATCATAGATTTTGACGCCCACCACGGAAACGGCACCCAAAAAGCGTTCTACGAAGATGACACTGTGTTTTACTTTTCAACCCATGAGTATCCTTTTTATCCGGGAACCGGTTCAAAAGATGAGAAAGGAGTAGGTAAAGGTTACGGTTATACTTACAACGTTCCCCTACCAGCAGGAACAGGAGATGATGTTTACCTACATGTTTATCAGGAAGTTTTACCACCTTTAATCCAAAAATTTAATCCAGACATAATACTCGTATCTGCAGGCTACGACCTTCACGAAGACGACCCGTTAACATACCTTGAAGTAACAACAGAAGGTGTAGGTAGTATAGTAGAGGCTATACTCAAAACAAAAAATGTGCCCTTCCTTTTTATGTTGGAAGGAGGCTACAACCTAAAAGCCCTTGGAGAATGTGTTAAACTAACCATCGAAAAAATGTTAGAGATTTAAACGATGAAAAAACTTCAAGACTTAATAACCGATGAAAAGATAATCCACCAAGGAAAAAGCCAGATTGTTAAAGGTATAAGCAACAACACAGAAAAAGTAGATAAAGATTACGCCTTTTTTGCTATAAAAGGGACAAAGTTTGACGGTCATAACTTTGTAGAAGAAGCCATAAAAAAAGGAGCTACAACCGTTTTTATACAACAGCCAGAATTGGCAGAAAAAATAAAAAAAAGCTTTCCTGACGTAAACATCGTATTTTCGGAAAATACAAGAAAAAGCCTTGCTATAGCTGCCAACAAATTTTACGACGAACCATCAAAAAGTATAAAAGTTTTAGGAATAACAGGAACCAACGGAAAGACAACAGTTTCTAACCTTTTAGCACAATACTACGAGATGGCAGGCTACAAAGTAGGTGTTATAGGAACCATAAACTACAGAGTTGCTGACGAGATTATATCTTCAGGTCATACAACACCAGACCCTATAGAATGGTTTAAAACATTAAAAACAATGAAAGACAAAGGGGCTAACGTAGTAGTTGCCGAAGTTTCATCTCACGCAGCAGACCAACTTAGAGTTTACTCTACAATCTTCCGTGGAGGAGTGTTTACAAACCTAACACAAGACCACCTTGACTATCACAAAACCATGGAAAACTACTTCTTAGCAAAAAGAGAGTTTTTTAACCAGATACAACTTTTTAACCCTAACGCTATCGCAAGCGTTAACTTAGACGACCCTTACGGTAAAAGAATTTACCAAGACTTTAAAGATAAAATAGATACCATAACTTACGGCTTAGAAAATGGAGATTTTAGAATAAAAGATTACAAACTTTCCCTGTTTCAAACGGAGTTTACAGCTTATTACCAAGGTAAAGATTTAACCTTTAAAACAAATTTAAGAGGATTTTTTAACATACTAAACATAGCAAGTGCAGTATCTTTACTGATAAAAGATAACTTTGATTTAGACTTTCTGGTAGAAGCCACCCAAAAACTTAAACCGATAAAAGGAAGGTTTGAAGTAGTAGAAGGTAAGAACTTTATATGTGTGGTAGATTACGCCCATACTCCCGACGCACTAGAAAACATACTAAAATCTCTAAACGCTATAAAACAAAACAGAATAATTACAGTCTTTGGAGCAGGAGGAAACAGAGATAAAACTAAAAGACCTTTGATGGGAAACGTTGCAGAAAGATTATCTGATATAGTCATTTTAACATCGGACAACCCAAGAGATGAAGAACCTATGGATATAATAAACGACATTCTGGAAGGTATAACAGACAAATCAAAGGTAATAATCGAAGAAGATAGAAGAAAAGCCATAGAGAAAGCAGTAAAAATAGCAAAAGATAACGATATTGTACTGGTTGCAGGGAAAGGACACGAAACTTACCAGATAGTAAAAGATAAAGTTTTACACTTTGACGACAGAGAAGTTATAGAAGAAATTCTCAAGGAGCTTTAAAATGCCTATAAAAACACCTTTTGTAGCCGTAGATGGAATAGTTAAAATCTTTGATAACGAAGACAGGTTTAAAGGGATAGTTCTTATAGAAAGGAAAAATCCACCTTACGGTCTTGCACTTCCCGGAGGATTTGTAGATATAGGAGAAAGCGTAGAAGATGCACTAAAAAGAGAGATGAAAGAAGAGATAGATTTAGATGTAGAGATAGTAAAACTCTTTAACGTTTACTCAAAACCAGACAGAGACCCAAGGTTTCATACTGTATCGATTGTTTTTATCTGTAAAGCCTACGGAGAACCTGTTGGTAAAGATGATGCAAAAAAAGCTTTTGTGTATAAACTTGAAGAGATACCATTTGAGAAACTCGTTTTTGACCATGCTAAGATTATCAAAGACTTTTTGAATAGTTGAAGTAAGATTGAAAATGGTTATAATAAATAATATGAGTAACTTTTTATAAAAGTTAGGAGGACGTAAAGATGATAATAGATGTAAACTCTGAAAACTTTTCTGAAGTTATTGAAAAATCTTATGAAAACGTAGTTGTTATCGATTTTTGGGCACCGTGGTGTGGTCCTTGTAGAGTTTTAAAACCAATCCTTGAAAAACTATCTAACGAGTTTGGATTTATACTTGCAAAAGTTAACACAGACGAAAACCCAGATATAGCCCAAGAGTTTGGAGTCCATGGTATACCGGACGTAAGGATAGTAAAAGATGGAAAAGTTGTAGATAAGTTTGTTGGAGCACTACCTGAAAGTCAGGTAAGAAACATAATCAGTAAATATGTAAAATCCCAAGCTGATAAAATTATAGAAGAAGCAAATATGATGATACTTACTGGTAACAGAGAAGGAGCTTACCAACTTTACAAAGAAGCCGTAGAAAAGTATCCTGAAAACAAAAAACTAATCCTTGAAGCTGCAAGATTTATGATAAAAACTAACCATCTTGAAGAAGCAGAAAAACTCTTAAACAGGATAAAAGAGTACGATAAAGAATACTTCTCTCAAGCACAGGCACTAAAAGAGTTTATAGAGTTAAAGAAAGAGTGTGAAAACACAAATACAAATACAGAACTTGAAAAAATGTTTGCAAAAGCGTCCTGCTATGCAGTTGAAGAAAACTACGAAGAGGCTTTAAAACTATTTTTAGAGATAGTAAAGCAGGATAGAAAGTTTAAAGATGATGGAGCAAGAAAAGCTATGGTATCAATTTTCACTCTCTTAGGAGAATCCCATCCTCTAACAAAAGAATACAGAAAAAAATTAGCTATGTGGTTATACTGATGAGAGCTTTTCTTCTTTTCCTTTTTATCGTTTTTAACTTTTCTTTTGCAAGTGATTTTCTTTATAACTTTCAAAAAATTGTTTCTAACTCAAAAGGCTTTGAAGCCAGAATAACACAAAAGACTTACCAAGCCGGTTTTAAGAATCCAGATGTGTTTGTAGCAGAAGTTAAGGCAACAAAACCCTTAACTGTAAAGATAGATTACCAAAAACCTTACCAACAGACCATCTTTATGAACAAAGAAAAAATCGTTTTATACAACAAAGAAGAAAATCAGGCAGTTATAACTTCTCCTCAAAACAGTTTACTCATTACGGACGTTATAAGCATCTTTGTAGAAAATAAACCAATTGATAGAATATTCTCAGTATCAACCCTAAAAGAAAACGATAAATATGTTGTATTAGACCTAAAACCAAAAACTCAAGATGATGTAAAATCCATTCAAATTACATTAGAAAAAGTAACTTACATACCAAAATCTATAACGGCTTTAGATAACGATGGAAACAAAATAGAGATTACTTTTGAGAGCTTTAAGTATTACAACACCGCCTTAAACATAGATTTTAAACTACCGAAAAATACAGAAATAATAAAACAGTAGGTTTAACATGGTAAAAAAAATAACTCTTTCTACAATAACTATTTTGACTATTTTAACGGTATTTTTTCTCCTACAAAACAACGTTAAGTATGCTTTAACGTTTGGATTTCTTGATTTAACTATTATCGTTTTTGCAATACTTGTTTGGTTTAACGATAAGTATTACAACGAGCAGATATCGGAGAGAATCGTATCTTTTCCTAACAAAGAGATGATAAAAGATATACTTCAAAAACAGTCAAACATGTTACGTTTTGATAGAATAGAAGAGTTACCAGATGGATTTAGAGTTTATAAAGGGAAAGAACTTGTTATAGACGCTGTTTTTGAAAAAGATGAAAACGGCAACATACTTAACGTCGGGGGAAGATACGTAGTAAAGATAAAAGCACCGGAGTATGTTCTCCATAACATAGATAATGAGATATGGAGTCATATAGGTAAATAGCTTGCAAAAAAAGTTAAAGTTTCAAGATATAAAAGAAAAAATCAAAGACATAGAAAAAATTGGAGAAGGCTGGAGAGCATCAGTCTACAAAGGTATTTTTGAAGATAAAGTCCTTTCCTTTAAGGTTGCTTTATCTGACTTACATAAGCATCCTATCCAAAAAGAAGGAATTATTCTACAACAAGTAAACAAACACGGTATAGGAAGCCCTCTTAGATTTTCTGGAGAAGACTTTATAGCATACGATTACATTGACGGAAAACCTTTAATCGAAGTAATCAATCAATCAAACTATCTAAATTTAATAAATCAACTTTTAGAACAAAGTTTTATACTGGATAAGCTTAAGATAGACAAGGGTGAGATGCATAGACCTTATACAAACGTCCTTGTTGATAAAGATTTAAAACTTTACCTTATTGATTTTGAAAGAGCTACTAAAAGTTTAAAACCTCAAAATGTTTTAAACGTTACACAGTTTATCCTTAGAGGAAAAGAAAGAACAGAAGATTTGTTAAAACTCTTAAAAGAGTATAAACTAAACCAATCTGAAGATAACTTTTTAAGACTTAAGGATTATCTAATGAATATTTTGGTTGCGGGGGCAGGATTTGAACCTGCGACCTCCGGGTTATGAGCCCGGCGAGCTACCAGGCTGCTCCACCCCGCGATGTTAGTGCGCCCGGCACGATTCGAACGTGCGACCTACGGATTAGAAGTCCGTTGCTCTATCCAGCTGAGCTACGGGCGCGCCTTAGTTAATAGTCGGAGTGGCAGGACTTGAACCTGCGACCCCGTGCTCCCAAGGCACGTGCTCTCCCACCTGAGCTACACTCCGTATTCAAAAGAGATATATATTATATACATTTTTCTGTTTTCAGTCAAGTGTTTTTAAAGTTTTGAATGGCTTTTGTAATATCTTCCTTCGCTGCATTAGAGTCTTTAAAAGATTTTACCTTAACCCACTTACCAGATTCAAGCTCTTTGTAATGTTCAAAAAAGTGCTTTATTTTGTCTAAAGTAGCTTGTGGTAAATCGCTTACTTCCTTTATATTTTCAAAAGTTTTATCTAATTTTGATACTGGAACGGCTATAATTTTTGTATCAATACCTTCTTCATCTTCCATCTCAAGCATTCCTATAGGTCTTGCTCTTATAACACTTCCCGGAAACACAGGCTCTCTTGATATGACTAAAACGTCTGTAGGGTCTCCATCATCGGCTAAGGTATTTGGTATAAAACCGTAGTTAAATGGATAATACATAGCCGTAAACAAGAACCTGTCTACGAAAACAGCTCCACTCTCTTTATCAACTTCATACTTTATACCACTTCCTTGAGGTATTTCTATTACCACATAAATGTCTTCAGGTGGATTTTTACCTGCTGGAATTTTCTTTAAATCCATTCTTGCCCCCTTGATTTTAAGAAAAGGTTATAGATAAGAAGCTCCCGAGGAGGGATTCGAACCCCCGACCAGTCGGTTAACAGCCGACCGCTCTGCCAGCTGAGCTACTCGGGAATTAGTGATAAATATTATAACATACTCTTAAAATTTTGCAACATTTTTTTAAAACCCCCCTTGGAAAAGGGGGCTTTGTTTATATTAGATTTTTTTGTGGCAGAACCACCAGTCAAAGCAGTCATACTGTTTAGGTCTTTCTGCAGCTGTTTTTATGTCTGATGCTGGTGGAATGATTACTTCGTCCTTAATAAGTTCGTTGTTAGGCCAGTTAGCAGGTATTGCTACTTTGTTAGCGTCTGATACTTGAAGAGCTTTGACTGCTCTTATTATCTCGTCTATGTTTCTTCCTATCTCTTGTGGATAGTAGAGTATAAGTCTTATTGTTCCTTCTGGGTCTAATACAAACACTGCTCTTACAGTGTTTGTTCCTTTGTAAGGGCTTATCATTCCAAGAGATTTTGCAATTTCTCCCATATCGTCTGCTATGATAGGGAACGTAATCTCTACGCCAAGTTTTTCTTTAATCCACTCTACCCACTTAATATGGGAGAAAACTTGGTCTATAGAGAGGCCAATAAGTTCACAGTTTAACTCTTTAAACTGGTCTATTCTCTTTTGGAACGCTACAAACTCTGTAGTACAAACAGGTGTAAAGTCGGCTGGGTGGCTGAAAAGCACAACCCATTTTCCTTTGTAATCATCTGGAAAATTGATTACACCGTGAGTTGTTTTTACCTGTCTGTTTTCAAGCTTTTCTCCTAACACTGGAATTCTTCCTTCCATCTTTCTACCTCCCTGAAAAAGTTTTTTAGTTCCTTATTAGGAACTATTACTAATCATAGGGTGCTATTTCTAATCTGTCAACCTAAAAAAACATCTTACTGGTTTAAAAGCTCTACAGCTTTTAATATATCTAAACCTGCTTCTGTTATTGAGGTTTTTCCTATGTATCCTGCAAGTCTTGCTAAATGTACTTCTTTTTCGAAGGTTTCAGAGTCTAAACCTGAAACTTTTATTGCTTCTGCCCAGTTTTTAGGAAGTATTCTGACTTTTTGATCTTTTTCATATAAGTTTCCAACTTGTTTTATAGCCATAAGTATTCTAACGATTATAGGGTTTATTGGATGTGCGAAACCTTCAGGAACTCCAGCAACAGCTCTTTTTATAAGTTTTCCGGCTTCTGTTAAGACTATAGCGTTATTTGGAAGGATATCTAATAATCCTCTTGCTTCGAGTTTATTTAATCCATACTGAACTTCTTCTTTTAGGGTTTCATCAAACTGATTGTATATTTCGTTTAAGAATATGCCATACTCTGGTAGTTTGTGTAGAATCATAAGCTCAAACCTTGTTAGGTGAGGTAATCTTTTTATGTTGTAAGCAAGCTCTTCATACATAAGACCTGTTTTTGTTGGATATCCACCACCTACTAAGTGTAGATTTAAAGCTTCTTCATACCAATGGTAGTTTGGAGAACCGAATTGTGTTTTTGTAATGGTAATAGCTTTTACCGCAGTGGATGTAATATCTCTTACACCTTTTTCTTTTATATCTTCTAAAACTTTCTTACCGTAATCAGTTAAAACGTAAACCGGTTTTCCTGTTCTTTCATCTACTTCCAAGGATATAAGGTTAAACGCCTCTAATGTGTAGAGAGATTCTTTTACTGTATCATAAAGTTTTTCATACCATTGGTTTCCTTTTTCGTAGAAATGTTTAAATAAATGTTCTATAGTATGTAATTCTGACCATTTTTTCTTTAACTCTTCTTTTTTCTGATAACCCATAGCTTGGTTTATTTTTCTACCATAGAAAGCGAGAAGATGTTTGTAATCTTTTAAAGGTTTTTCCATTAAGAAGTGAATTATCTCTTCCGCTGTAGGAACGATATCTGGATTACTCTTATTCTTTTCCCATATGATTTCTATACCTTTTAGAATCTCTTGGTCTAACGTTTCTATATCGAAGGTTTTTACAGGTCTGTATTCTTTTTCACTCCAAAGTTTATAAACTTCCAACAGATGCTCTCCAGCTGGTAAGATGTTACCTTCAGCATCTATGAATGCAAGTTCTGCAAGAACTTCTATCTGTTCTTGAGTAAGACCTTCTAAGCCAACGTCTAACAACTTTAATAGAGAGTACATATAGTCTTCGTTTATAACGGTTTCTAAAGATGGTGCCATAGTTTGGACTGTTTTTTGGACTGCCTGACCTAAACCAGATAGTGTGTAAACGTCAGATTTTGGAACGGAGAAAGATATTAATCTCATAGATTCAAGCAAAAGTGGAAATCTGCCATGTTGTGGTAAGTCTTTGGTTTCAGCAGGTCCAGGTGGTAGAGATATTAAGTAGTTAGCAAGTTCTTTTGATATTTCTAACCTTGGTTTTGCGTTAGAGTAGATTTCATAAACTGCTTTTGCATATTCATTTATTTTCTTCTGCCATCCTTTTTTCTCTTCGTGAACTTCTGTTGCAAATCCTCTTTCTTTTAACGCATCGAAAGTTTCATCTCCGGTAAGGTCTCCGTTTTTTATAGCTGATTCTATCATTGCTATAACTTCTGAACCTATCCATCTAAACCTTTCATCCCACTGTGATGGGTGGTTTATAAGGTTTTTGTTTATCATCTCTTCTAAAAGGTATACTATGTTTCTTCCCCAATAGGTAAGGGTGTACTCGATAGGACTTTTACCTTGCTCTAAAAGATTTTGTAATTCAAGTTCGATGTAAGGTTCTTCTTCCGACCTTACACTGATTTGACATGCTAAGCCTTTCTGTTCCTGTGCTTTTGCATTTAGTAGTGCTAAAGCGTGTTCTTTTCTGATAATCATACGTTTCCTCCTTCTGTTTTAAAGTTTTTTTATAAATTATAACACTTTATATTGGCTTTGTCAATATATTTTAGTATCTTATACTCAAGTCTCCTACGTAAATAATTTCTTCAGTTTCTTTATCTACTTGTAAAATTAAAGACCCATCACTATTTAAACCTTTAACAATTCCAGATAAAACCATTCTGCCATCTTCGTAAACGGATACTTTTTCTCCAAGCCAGAGTAAATTTTCTTCTATGTCTTTCATATTAATATAACAGGTTTTTATAAAGTCTGTGTAATCTTTTTCTATGTTGTAAAGTAGTTTTAGTAGTATTTCGTTTCGGCTAAATTCTTTACCTTCTTCTAACTTTAGTGAGGTAGCTATATAGTTTAAATCCTCTGGAAAGTCAAAGGTGTTTTGGTTAACGTTTATACCTATTCCTACGATAAGTTTTGTTATTAGGTTGTTTTCTATTGAGCTTTCTATCAAAAAGCCTGCCAGTTTTTTTCCGTTAAGGTATATGTCGTTAGGCCATTTTATCTTTAAATCTTGGTTTGTAAACTCTTTCAATGTTTTGAATGTGCTGTATGGAAAAAGTAGGGAAAACTTTGATAGATGGGTCACTTCCAAGTTTGGTTTTAGAACTATTGAAAAGTAAAGACCTTTATACTTGGAGCTAATCCATTTTCTTCCTTTCCTTCCTTTGCCGGCAGTTTGATTTTCTGCCAGTATTACGCTACCGTTTGGAAGGTCTTTTGATTTGGCGTAGTTGTTGGTAGAATCTATCTCTTCAAAGTAATGGTAGTTTTTTCCTATAAAGTTAGTTTCTAAAGCCGGTAGTATTTCTGTTGGTAATGGTTTATCTGGGTTTTTTATTATTTTGTAACCTTCTTTGTCTGAGTGTATCTCATAACCCAGAGTTTTAAGTTTGGTGATTTTTTTCCATACTGCTACCCTTGATGTGCCAAATATTTTTGCCAGATCTTCTCCTGACAGTTTTTTTTCTTTTAGAAGTGTTATTAACTTAATTTCGTCTATCATCAGTCTGCCTTTAGTATGCTTAGGAAAGCTTCCTGAGGAAGTTCTACTTTTCCAAACTGTTTCATTCTCTTTTTACCTTCTTTCTGTTTTTCCAGTAGTTTTTTCTTTCTTGTTATGTCTCCTCCGTAACATTTTGCTAAAACGTCTCTTCTTAAAGGTGCTATCCTTGTTGCGGCTATAACTTTAGAGCCTATGGCTGCCTGTATTTTAACTTCAAACAACTGTCTTGGTACTACTTCTTTCATTTTATCTACTAAGTTTCTACCTACTCTGTAAGCTTTATCTCTATGGACGATGAAAGATAGGGCATCAACAGGTTCATCGTTAATAAGTATATCCATCTTAACAAGGTCTCCTTCTCTGTATCCTATAAATTCGTAATCGAAAGATGCATAACCTTTTGTGGCTGTTTTCAGTTTATCGTGAAAGTCAAACAGAACCTCTCCAAGTGGTAGCTCATACCTTAACAGGACTGTTTTTGGGTCTATATACTCAAAACTTTTTTGTATTCCTCTTTTTTCTTGGACAAGTTGCATTATGGCTCCCACGTATTCGGAAGGTGTGATTATGCTGGCTTCTATGTAAGGTTCTAAAATTTTGTCTATGTAGTTTGGTGGTGGTAGTTGAGATGGGTTTCTTACTTCTATCTCTTCTCCTTTTGTAGTTATTACTTTGTATATAACGTTTGGTGCCGTCGTGATAAGCTCTATATCGTATTCTCTTTCTAATCTTTCTTGAACTATCTCAAGATGTAAAAGTCCCAAAAATCCACATCTAAAACCCATTCCTAAAGCTGGTGAAGATTCTACTTCGTAAGTTAAAGCTGCGTCGTTTATAGAGTATCTTTCTAATGCATCTCTCATATCTTCAAAGGTTGTTGAGCCAGTTGGGTATAAGCCGGCATAAACCATCGGTTTTGCAGGTCTAAAACCTTCTACCGGCGCGTCTGTAGGTTTTTTTGCATCTGTTATAGTGTCTCCAACTCTAATGTCTCTTACGTCTTTTATAGCTGCTGCAACGTATCCTACGTCTCCGGCTTGTAGTGAGTCTAACTTGGTCATTTTTGGAGTTTGAGCTCCAACTTCCGTTACTTCAAACTCTTTTCCTGTAGACATAAGTTTTATTTTCATTCCCGGTTTTACAGAACCATCTATCACTCTTACGAAAGCCACAGCTCCCCTGTAAGGGTCGTAGTAAGAGTCAAAAATTAGTGCCTTTAGAGGTTTGTTTTCATCTCCTTTTGGTGGTGGTATTCTTTTTACTATTGCTTCTAAAATATCTTCTATCCCTATTCCTGCTTTACCTGATGCTAAAATAGCTCCTTCAGGGTCAAGTCCTAAAACTTCTTCAATCTGTCTTTTTATCCTGTCTACGTCTGCAGAAGGAAGGTCTATTTTGTTTATAACTGGTATTATCTCAAGGTTTAGATTTAATGCTTGCCAAAAAGTTGCTATCGTTTGAGCTTCTATTCCTTGAGTTGCATCTATCAAAAGTAAGGCTCCTTCACATGCTGCCAAAGACCTTGATACCTCGTATCCAAAATCTACGTGTCCGGGTGTGTCTATAAGGTGTAAGATGTAATCTTTATACTTTAACCTAACTGCCTGAAGTTTAATCGTAATTCCTCTTTCTCTTTCTATGTCCAGCGTGTCCAGAAGCTGTTCTTTCATTTCTCTTTTTTCAAGTGCACCTGTAAACTCTATAAGTCTATCTGCTAACGTAGATTTTCCATGGTCTACGTGGGCTATTATAGAAAAGTTTCTGATTTTTTCCATTCTTTCACTCAAGTCTGAACACCTCTTTAAGAAAGTATATTTTTCTGGAATTTATATTTTATCATTTAGTAAGTTTATCTGTTGAGAATCTTAAAAACAGGT
>ERZ1669248.217-NODE-217-length-32614-cov-5.343622_pt1 | contig 32614 bp, 28 predicted proteins | sample MGYA00579296_ERZ1669248 | MGnify/ENA primary metagenome ERZ1669248 (study PRJEB41166, sample SAMN08046057) | hot springs metagenome | biome: hot spring; feature: neutral hot spring; material: thermophilic sediment; isolation source: thermophilic sediment from...
CCCCCGGATTCCTGCTCACTTTTGCACGCTGTTTGACAGCCAGATTTACGGGAGGCGACCCGATGAGCTGGCGCACCATCCTAAACACGAATTTGGAAACGGAACCCTATACGCACAATACGCACAATACGCACAATACGCACAATACGCAGAATTACCCAATTGAGGCTAAAAAAGCGAATTGTGCGGATATTGCGGATATTGCGTATAGGGGTGCAGATTCAAAACAAGATAAAAGCACCCATGCGCTACTGAGTGAAATATTCACCGCTGGCGGTCTGCTGTTACTGGATAACGGGCAACCCACAGGCCGCCGCATACCGCCGGGACTGTTACCCGCCATGCGCGAACACAAGCCCGCCATTTTGGATTTGCTGCAATCGGTTTATGACCTTGCGCCGGGTATCGAGCCGGAACTAATCCGCTTGATTTGGCTTGATGCCTTTAATCCGAAGATCGAGGGCAGCCATGACGAACGCATGGCGCACGTTCTTTGGTGGGCAGAACACGCACGAGATCAGCCCCAGATGGTGCATAGGATGCTTACCGAAGTGCCAGCCTATCTGTGGTATTTGAACAAGCCTCAGAGGGCAACCCAGTAACCCAGTAACCGCCATGACGACAAGCCGCCAGCAATGGCGGTTTTTTATTGCGCGTGACCGGTGGCAGTGGCAAAGGTACTCCCGGGCGATTGACCCTATACGGGGGGGACAAGCGCGCGACGCCCACAGCCGCAGCGAAAAAAACAGGTTACCAGTTACCACCCGAGGTTAAAGGGCGTTCTATCAACGTTTCATGCCCAACAATGGCGGAACTATGCACCGCCATGAGGTTTTACAGGGTGATCGCCCCCCAATCCTTGCCATTGGTGAACATGCCCCATAAGCACCGCGTTTCATGCCAAAAAAACAGACCGTTTTTAATATTCTGCTACCTATGCGCTACTTCACTCAAAACACGGACAACAAAAAACCCGCAAGAAGCGGGTTAAGTGTTTGATTTTTATGGGGTGACCGATGGGGTTCGAACCCACGACAACCGGAATCACAATCCGGGACTCTACCAACTGAGCTACGGCCACCATTGTTTTTGAGCGCTTTTGGTGCGCCCGGCAGGACTCGAACCCGCTACCCTCGGCTTAGAAGGCCGATGCTCTATCCAGATGAGCTACGGGCACAAGTTTTTGCAAATATGGTCGGAGTGATAGGATTTGAACCTACGACCACCTGGTCCCAAACCAGGTGCGCTACCAGACTGCGCTACACTCCGATTGGATTGGATTTACCGCTCCTTTTCGAGCTTTTCAAGGCGTGCCCTGAATCACCGGAGCGCGCATATTAGGCATCTTGGGGTATGTTGTCAACTAGAAGCTTTCAGTATTTGGGGCTGGAATGATGCAATCTCTGGGATTTAACATTCTTAGCGCCCGGCGCGAACCAAGCCGCCTAGACCGCGTTCGGTTAGGGCGTGGTAGAGCATTTGGCGGATATCGTCTGGCCTTCGGCAATTGAGCGCGTCGGCTAGTAATTTCCGGGCATCGCTGTGGGTAAAACTGCGAATGACCCATTTGATTCGTGGGAGAGAACCCGCGCTCATCGAGAGGATGTCGATGCCCATCCCCAAGAGCAGGACGGCGCCCATGGGATCGCCCGCCAGTTCGCCGCACACGGTAATCTCCCGCCCAAGAATGTGTCCTGCGTCTACCACATCAACAATCGCGCGCAGTACGGCGGGATGCAGGGCATCGTAGCGTGCGGCAACCCGTTCGTTGTTGCGGTCAATGGCAAGAATATATTGAGTGAGATCGTTCGTGCCGATGGATAAAAAATCGACCATGGCGGCGATATATTCAATTTGGTAGACGGCGGAAGGCACTTCGATCATAACGCCGATTCGCGGGGGCGCCACGGGCTCGCCCTCTTCCCGTAATTCGAGGAAGGCTTGGTCGATATATTCTTTGGCTGTTTGCAGTTCATCAACTGAGCCAATCATGGGCAGCAGAATACTTAAATTATCTAAGCCGATAGAGGCTTTTAGCATGGCGCGTATTTGGGTGAGAAAAATTTCGGGGTGATCTAACACCAATCGAATGCCGCGCCAACCCAGAAAGGGGTTGTCTTCTTTTATCGGAAAATAAGAGAGGGGTTTGTCGCCCCCCACATCGAGGGTGCGCAACACAACGGATTTTCCGCAGAAGGCTTCGAGCGCCTCGCGGTAAATCACAGTTTGTTCGGCTTCCCCGGGGAATTGCTTGCGAATTTGGAATGGTACTTCGGTCCGATACAAGCCAATGCCCTCGGCGCCCACGGTTTTGGATGGAGCCATGTCGGCCAGCAAGCCGATGTTGACATGCAGGCCGATTTTGACGCCATCTAAGGTTTCAGCCGGTAAGTCGCGCAAACCGGTCAACTCGGCGGTAAGTTCGGTTTCCTCTTCGGCAAGCCTAAGTAGTTCTTGCCGATAGGAGCCTTGAGGGCGAACAATCAGCAAACCGCGATAACCATCGACCACGACTTCTTGGTCGTTGAGTTGCAAAATGGGCAAATCTGCCACGCCCATCGCTGCGGGGATGCCCAAGGCACGCGCCAATATTGCGAGGTGAGATGAGCCGGAGCCTGTGCTGGAGACAATCCCCACCAAGCGCTCGGTGGGGATTTCCGCTAAATGGGATGCAGATAAATCTCGGCCAATTAGCACGATACGTTCCGGCCACTGCCGTTCGCCTTGGGTGCGTGCTTGCAGCTTTACAAGCACCCGTGAGCCTAAATCACGAATATCTTGCGCTCGTTCACGCAAATAGGGGTCGCTCATTTTTTCAAATATTGCGGTGTGCTCTCGCACCGCATCCCGCAGAGCCGCGGCAGCCGATTGCCCACTGTGTACGCGGCTTTCCATGCTATCAAGCAATGAGCCGCTGCTGAGCATCAAAATAAAGGCATCAAAGAGAATGTTTTCATCTTCATTGCCGGATGCCTTGGCAAAATCTTGTTTAAGCTGGGTAAATTCAGCCCGCACGGCTTGAACGGCGGCCATCAGAACGCTCCATTCCGTTACCGGATCGTGCACTTCCCGATCAATCACCTGATCTAAGTCCACCACATCCAGCACACTCACCGCCGTGCCAAAAACGACGCCCGGTGAACCCGGCAGCCCCCGCGCGGTGACGGCAGAGGACCATTGTGGTGTGATGGACTGGCTTTGGGTTAGCTCGCCACTGACTTGTGCCTGACGAATCCCCGAGGCCAACTGCGAGGCCAAGGTTACGAGAAAAGATTCTTGATCGGAAGAAAACCGGCGTTGTTCACGTGATTGCACCACCAGCACGCCCAGCACATCACCCCGATAAATAATCGGTACGCCTAAAAAGCCGTGATAAAACTCCTCGCCAATATCGGATACAAATTTAAAGGCGGGATGATCGGGGGCATTTTCCAGGTTAACCAATTCAGCGCGCCGAGCCACAAGCCCCACCAAGCCCTCATTCAGCGCGAGGCTTACCGTGCCAATCATGGCTTGATTTAAACCTTCTGTGGCTTGCATCACCAGGCGAGATTCTTCGGTGGCATCGGGATGGATTAAAACGTAAACCGAGCAAACATCAACGTTTAATGCATCTTTAACGCGGCGGGCAATTAAATCTAACGCCGCGCGCAGATCAATCGATTGAGCAACTTCAGTAACAATACGGCGCAATTCATCGAGCATGCGGGGACTCCTTGTCCGTTGTAACCGTTTGCCATTCTAATAGGCTCGGCGGCGGATCGCCTGCGCCCGCCTTGGCCGCTAAATACGCCATGGCTTCTTGATAGACCGAGCGTTTGAAGTAAATCACTTCAGGCAAAATCGACCAATAAGGCCGCCATTCCCAGCCATCAAACTCCGGTTTTTCTGTGGCATTTAAATCAAAAGCCGATTCGGGTGAACGTAATCGCAGTAAAAACCATTTTTGCTTTTGACCAATGCAAATCGGATATAAATGCCGTCGAATCATATTGCGCGGTAAGCGATACCGCAGCCAGCCGCAAGTCCAGCCCACCACATCCACATCGGTAGGCTTCAAACCTGTTTCCTCCTCAAGCTCGCGGTACACTGCCGCGAGTGGGCGCTCATCGTCGTTAATCCCGCCTTGGGGAAACTGCCAGGAACGATGCCCCGCCCGCTTGCCCCAAAAGACGTCGCCTGTTTTATTGATTAGAATGATGCCAACATTCGGGCGGAATCCATCTCGGTCAATCACGGTTATACTCAAAAATCAAAGGTTATGCGCCAAAACGGGCTGGTCGATACGTTATGCCTTGGGGCACAAAACGCATCGCCGCGGTCAACAGGCACGCACTTTATTAAATATAAGTGGGCGACTGGTTGAAATCTTGGTGTCATTTTCCACAGGTTAGGGGTGTTTAGCAAAGCAAAACACGATAAATCGTCCTGCTTGTGTGATTTGGAACTTGGCCGGTTCTAAATAAATACTAAAAATCATTTAACGTACCAATTAACTTATTCAACGCGCACTTTGGAGCCCTCATGCATCTGGCAATTTTTGATTTAGACAACACCCTGCTTGCTGGTGATTCCGATTACGCTTGGGGGCAATTTTTAGCCGATGAAGGCGCGGTGAATCGGGATGCGTACAGCGCACAGAATCAAATTTTTTATGAGGAGTATCAACGCGGCACTTTAGATATTGATGCTTTTTTGAAGTTCTCACTAGCGCCTTTGGCGCAACATGAACCTGCAAAGCTCCTCGCATGGCGCGCTGAATTTATTAATTCGGTTATAACCCCAATGGTAACTGATAAAGCCCGAAATCTCGTGGCGCATCATCGCCAACGGGGTGATGAATTGCTCATTATTACGGCGACCAACGCGTTTGTTACCGCACCGATTGCCGAAATTTTTGGCATTGAGCATTTATTAGCCACGCAACCCACGCTCCGAGCGGGGCGATATACCGGCGGGTATGACGGCACGCCCACCTTTCAAGCAGGCAAACGCTTGGTTCTCGATCAATGGCTTGCGGGGCGCCAATGGCAACCGCAGAAAACATGGTTTTATTCCGACTCGCGCAATGATTTGCCACTGCTCGAAACAGTCGATCACCCTGTTGCGGTAGACCCCGATGCGGTACTGCGCGAGCGGGCATTGGCAGCAGGCTGGCCGATTATCACTCTGCGAGATTAATTCAGCGCTAGTTAACAGGCTGCTGAAATACTTATTTCAGCAGCCTGTTAGGTGCGGGTAAATCAGGCCGAAGGCAAAGTAACGCCACGCTGGCCTTGATATTTGCCGCCCCGATCTTTATAGGAGGTTTCGCACACTTCATCGGATTCTAAAAACAACATTTGCGCCACGCCTTCAAAAGCATAAATTTTTGCCGGCAACGGCGTGGTGTTAGAAAATTCGAGTGTGACATGCCCCTCCCACTCCGGTTCCAGTGGGGTCACATTCACGATAATGCCACAGCGCGCATAGGTTGATTTACCCAAACATATGGTCAACACGTTGCGCGGAATACGAAAATATTCAATCGTTCGCGCCAGTGCGAATGAATTAGGCGGGATTATGCACACATCCGATTCCACATTCACAAAACTGCGTTCATCGAAGGCTTTGGGGTCAACAATCGTTGAGTTAATGTTGGTGAAAATTTTAAATTCGTTCGCGCAGCGCACATCGTAGCCGTAGCTTGAGGTGCCATAAGATATGAGGCTGCGCGCGTTTTCGCTGCGCACCTGTTGTGGGGCGAATGGTTCGATCATGCCGTGTTGTTCGGCCATTGTCCGAATCCAACGATCCGATTTAATACTCATACCCAGTGAACTCCCATCCTGCATTGTAATGGGCAAGCATTTTGGTGATGCACAGTGCCAATGTCCAGTCATCACGCGGCAAGGTTAGCCACGCGCGCCAAAAAGATAGCGTTTCGAATTACTCTGCGCGGGTGCCTCATCGCGGGGCGCTGGCGCTTTTACCGCAGCAGGCGGGGCAGAAGCCGCGCTGGGCGGAGGCGCTAAGAAGCCCAAATAGTCCGAAACTTGCATCGCCAACACAATTAAATCTTCATCCTCAGACTGATCGGCAATCGCCAAAACCGCCATCGCATAATCTCGCTCGGCAATAAAACGATAGGTATCAACCTTCACCGTCAAGGTACGCAGTAATTTAAGCTTAAACCGCGCCATCAGCTGCATCAGTTCTGCATCCATAAAGTGATACTCGGGTGGCTTAGAAATATCTATCAACAATAAAGCAAACAATGCGCCATGCAATCCATCCTATTGATTTAAATCATAAATAATGTGACATAAGCGCAATATACGGGCTATTTCAAAAAACTTTTGCACCAAAATGACACCCAGCAAATCCACCGGCAGGCAAAATGCACCAAATAAGTAACCCGACGCATGACCGAGTCAAACGCACCCTCGATCCTCATCGCGCGGCATCGCACGAGGACATTCGCCAAAAATTTGCGCATAATACAAACCGTCGCACGGGAAACTTGCAAATAAAGCGCCGCTAAAAGACGTTTTTTTGGTTACCGTGTTGAAATTAAAACTTTTTAATGCCGAATAGCCCTATTGGCGAAAAATTTATGCCGGTGCCTCTGGCGCACGGTTACCGCTATGTTTACAAAGGAGCCGCTCCGTGACTGTATTTCAAGATCATGATCCAGAAGAAACCCGCGAATGGCTGGATGCCCTTGAAGCGGTGGTTGCCTTTGAAGGCACGGACAAAGCCCAACATTTGATTGGCAGCTTGATTGAAGCGGCGCGCAAACATGGTATCGATACGCCTTATTCTGCAACCACGCCTTATATCAACACCATCGCGCCTGAAAATGAGCCGCCCTTCCCCGGCGATCGCCACATGGAGCAGCGCCTGCGCGCCTTGATCCGCTGGAATGCCATGGCGATGGTCGCCCGCGCCAATAAACACACCTCTGTGGGCGGGCATATTGCGAGTTTTCAATCCAGCGCCACGATGTATGAGGTGGGTTTTAATCATTTCTTCAAAGGCCACGATCATCCCGAAGGCGCGGACATGGTGTTCTTTCAAGGCCATACCGCGCCGGGCATGTATGCACGCGCCTTTCTTGAAGGCCGCATCACCGAAGATCAATTAAAAAACTTCCGTCAAGAAGCCCATCAAAAAGGGCTGTCCTCCTATCCCCATCCTTGGTTGATGCCTGAATTTTGGCAATTTCCCACCGTGTCCATGGGGCTTGGGCCTTTAATGGCGATTTACCAAGCGCGCTTCATGAAATATATGGACGCGCGCGGCCTATCGCCCATGGCCAGCCGCAAGGTATGGGCATTTTTGGGCGATGGTGAAATGGATGAGCCCGAATCAACCGGCGCCATTGGTTTGGCCGTGCGAGAAAAACTCGACAACCTCGTATTTGTGATTAATGCCAACTTGCAGCGCTTAGATGGGCCGGTGCGGGGGAATGGCAAAATCATCCAAGAATTGGAAGGCACCTTCCGAGGCGCGGGCTGGAATGTCATAAAAGTGATTTGGGGGTCGGGCTGGGATGAGCTTTTGCAAAAAGACACCTCAGGCAAGCTCGTGCAGCGCATGATGGAGGTCGTGGATGGCGAGTACCAAGCGTACAAAGCCAAAGATGGCGCCTTTGTGCGGGAAAACTTCTTTGGCGCCTACCCCGAAACTCGGGAACTTGTGCAAAACATGACCGATGATGAGATTTTTTCCCTAACCCGGGGTGGCCACAGCCCGCGCAAAATCTACGCAGCCTACAAAACAGCCACCGAGCACAAAGGCCAGCCGACCGTCATTATCGCCAAAACCATCAAAGGCTACGGCATGGGACCCTTTGGTGAAGGCGCGATGACGGCACACAACCAGAAAAAACTCGATGTCGATGGCCTTAAATACTTCCGCGATCGCTTTGGCCTGCCCATCTCTGATGCGCAGTTAGAAAATGATGTACCTTTTTATAAACCCGATGATAGCCACGAACTCATCAAATATATGCACGAGCGGCGTAGCGCTTTAGGTGGATATCTCCCCTGCCGTGTTGATCGAGCGGCCTCCTTGCCGACGCCACCGCTGACTGCCTTTGAGATGATTCTCAAAGGAACGGCGGATCGTGAAATGTCTTCTACCATGCTATTTGGCCGCATTTTAGCCATTATTTTGCGGGATAAAGCGCTGGGCAAACGTGTAGTGCCCATCATCCCCGATGAAGCACGCACCTTTGGTCTGGAAGGTTTGTTTCGTCAAGTCGGTATTTATGATCCTGCAGGCCAGCTCTACGAGCCGGTCGATGCCGATCAAGTCTCGTGGTACAAGCAGGCCACCAATGGCCAGGTACTCCAAGAAGGCATTAATGAAGCCGGTTCCATGTCATCGTGGCTGGCGGCGGCAACGGCCTACGCCAATTACGGCGAGGCAATGATTCCCTTTTATATCTACTACTCCATGTTCGGCTACCAGCGGGTGGGCGATTTGGTGTGGCTGGGCGGCGATATGCGCGCGCGTGGGTTTATTATCGGCGGCACCGCTGGGCGCACCACGCTTGAAGGCGAAGGGTTGCAACACCAAGATGGTCATAATCTTGTGTTTTTTAGCGCCGTACCCAATTGCAAAGCCTACGACCCAACCTATGGCTATGAAATGGCCGTCATCATCCGCGCAGGCTTAAAAGAAATGTTCACCGACAAGCACGATGTGTTTTATTACATCACCGCGATGAACGAGAATTATCCCCACCCCGCCATGCCGGAAGACCCCCAAGGCACCATTGAAGAAGGCATTTTGCGCGGCCTGTATCCTTTCAAGAAATCTAACGCCCCGCATAGCACGCGCGTGCAGTTGCTAGGCTCGGGCACCATTTTGCGCGAAGTGGAAAAAGCAGCCGAATTACTCGAAGCCGATTGGCATGTGGCCGCCGATGTGTGGTCTGCGCCAAGCTTTAGCGAATTGGCGCGTGATGGACAGGCTTGCCAGCGTGAAAACCGCCTACACCCCGAGGCGCCCGCCAAAGTACCCTATGTAACGGCAACATTAGCACCCACCACGGGTCCCATTATTGCCGCCACCGATTACATTCATCTTTATACCGAGCAGGTGCGCTCGTTCATGCCGCGTCGCTATGTCACCTTGGGCACCGATGGCTTCGGGCGATCTGACACTCGGGCGGCGTTGCGACAATTTTTTGAAGTTGATGCCGTGAATATTGTCATCACCGCGCTCAAAGCGCTGGCGGATGAAGGCACCATTGCTGCATCGGTGGTAACCCAAGCGATTAAACGCTACAACATCAACCCCGAACTTGGCATGCCCATTACCCGTTAATTTGTTGACTAAACACATCACCCGTCGCGGATTGCTGACGGGTTCGCTGCAAACTTATGGAGCTCACGCATGACCGTGAAATCAATCCCACTGCCGGATATTGGCAATTTCAAAGATCTACCCGTCATCGAAGTATTGGTTGCTGTGGGCGATCGGGTTCAGGCGGAGCAATCGCTCATCACGCTTGAATCGGATAAAGCCACCATGGAAATCCCCGCGCCGTTTGCGGGCACTGTGCGCAAAGTATTGGTCAAAACCGATGACAAACTCAATATTGGTGATGCCATAGTTGAATTAGAAGTCGATGACGCCGAAGCCACCAAAGCAATCGAGACACCCGTGAACGCCGCCCCAGCGCCCGCCGCTGCGCAGGAGCCTGTTTCTGTGCCTGCGCCAACACCGCTCGTAGCCATGCCAAGCCCGCTTGCCAAGCCCACCCAAGATCAGTCGCAAGCCGACCCCATCAATGCGCCAAGCCCCGGGGCGGCCTACCACGCCAGCCCTTCGGTGCGGGCCTTTGCTCGCGCGCTTGGGGTGGATTTATCCCAAGTATCGGGAACGGGTGTTAAATCACGCATTCTAAAAGCCGATGTGACCGCGTATGTAAAAGCCGCACTCGCCGAGCCCATCAGCCGCTCGGCACCGTCCAGCGCAGGCAGCGCCATTGCGCCCTTACCTTCCATTGATTTTACCCAGTTTGGCGCCATTGAAACTGTTCCACTCTCACGCATTCAAAAGCGCTCAGGCAAACATTTAAGCAGTTGCTGGCTCAATATCCCGCATGTCACCCAGTTTGATGAAGCCGACATCACTGCCCTAGAAGATTTTCGCGTTTCACTTAAAATGCGCGCCGAAAAAGCCGGCGTTAAGCTCACGCCTTTGGTGTTTGTGATGAAAGCCGTGGCGCGGGTTTTGGGCGATATGCCCAAATTTAATGCCTCGCTGGATGCCAGCGGCGAGAATTTAATTCTAAAAAAATACATTCACATTGGCGTCGCGGTCGATACGCCCAATGGCTTGGTTGTGCCGGTCATCCGTGATGTGGATCAAAAAGGGCTCTTTGAATTATCAAGCGAACTTGCCGCCGTGAGCACTCGTGCGCGTGAAGGCAAGCTCACCCCTGAAGATATGGCGGGCGGTTGCTTTTCAATTTCAAGCCTCGGGGGGATCGGTGGCACGCAGTTCACCCCAATCGTTAATGGCCCTGAGGTCGCCATTTTAGGCGTTTCCCGCGCCAAAATGAGCCCCGTGTGGGATGGCAGCAGCTTTGTGCCTCGCCTGATGTTGCCATTGGCCCTCTCCTACGACCATCGCGTGATTGATGGCGCGCAAGGCGCACGATTTATCAGCGCGCTCTCGGGCGTACTCTCTGATCTGCGTGAACTGATACTGTAAAAAGCGAGCACACCATGGCAACCCTAGAAACTCTGACCCTGCCCGACATCGGTAATTTTGAACACCTGGAAATTATCGAAGTGCTCATTACCGCAGGGCAAACCATTGAAGCAGAAACCGCCCTTCTAACCCTTGAATCGGACAAGGCCACGATGGAAATACCCGCCCCCAAAGCGGGCAAAATTATTGAGCTACTGGTTAAAGTCGGCGATAAAATTAGCAAAGGCGATCCCATCGCCACGCTTGAACTGAACGCTGGCGCGGATACAAACACTGCCCCTATCAAAAAAGCGCCGGCTGATGCCGGCCTTGAAGCGATAAGCGAGGCGGCGCCTGCCAACGCATCAGCTGCGCCGCAGCCTGCGGTTGCCCTAAAATCAACGGCCGATTATGCCTGTGATGTGCTCGTATTGGGCGCGGGTCCTGGCGGCTACACGGCTGCTTTTCGTGCCGCCGATTTGGGCAAAAATGTCATCTTGGTTGAGCGCTTCGAGAAAATTGGCGGCGTTTGCCTCAATGTGGGCTGCATTCCGTCTAAAGCCCTGTTGCATGTTTCTGCCATTTTGAATGAAACCCGCGCGATGAGCAGCCATGGCATCACCTTTTCTGAGCCCACGATTGATTTAGCGGGTCTGCGTGATTTTAAAAATGGCGTTATTAACAAGCTCACCGGTGGATTAACTCAGCTGGCCAAGCAGCGCAAGGTCACCGTGTTGCACGGTGTGGGTGCGTTCATTAACCCGCACCAAGTGCAAATTACCGCGGCAGATGGCAGCACACGCACGGTGCAATTCACTAATGCCATTATTGCGGCCGGCTCGCAACCGGTGAAATTACCCTTTATTCCGCACGATGACCCCCGCGTGATCGATTCGACCGGCGCACTGGAATTAACCGATATTCCCAAACGCATGCTCGTGATTGGTGGCGGTATTATCGGGCTTGAAATGGCGCAAGTGTACGCCGCGCTCGGCACAAAAATCACCCTCGTTGAGCTGGCCGACACCATTATCCCCGGTGCCGATAAAGATCTGGTGCGCCCGCTACTCAAAGACATCAAAAAACGCTACGAGGCAATTTATTTAGGCAGCAAAGTCACCGCGGTTACTGCCACGCCCGAAGGCCTCGTGGTGCAATTTGAAGGCAAAGGTGCGCCGGCGAGCGACCGCTTCGATAAAATTCTTGTGGCGGTGGGTCGCACGCCCAATGGCCGAAAAATTAATGCCGAAGCGGCGGGCGTTCATGTGAACGAACGCGGTTTTATCCCCGCCGATGCAAGGCTGCAAACCAATGTGCCGCATATTTACGCGATTGGCGACATCATAGGCCAACCCATGCTGGCGCATAAAGCCGTACATGAAGGCAAAGTCGCGGCGGAAGTTATTTGTGGCATGAAATCGGCATTTACGCCAATCACCATTCCAGGCGTTGCCTACACCGATCCTGAAATCGCTTGGGCCGGCAAAACCGAAGACGAACTTAAAGCCGAAGGCATTGAGTATGAAAAGGGCGCCTTCCCTTGGGCGGCCTCGGGTCGTTCGCTGAGCATCGGGCGCGATGAAGGCGTAACCAAAGCGATGTTTTGCAGCAAAACGCACCGACTTTTGGGCGTTGGCATGGTGGGGCCAAACGCTGGTGAGCTGATTGCTGAGGCGGTGTTAGCCATGGAAATGGGTGCCGATATGCAGGATATTGCCTTGACCATTCACCCGCACCCCACCTTATCGGAAACCCTAGGCTTTGCCGCCGAAATGGCTGAGGGCACGATTACCGATTTACTGCCGCCAAAAAAGCGGGGCTAATATCAGGTTTAGGTTGATGATAAGTGGGCGGGTTGAATTAACGCGCCCTTCTCATTCATCAATATGATTCATTATAAATAAATTCTAAAGCGGGCTATTCTCCCGTTCGGAATTGAAATTTTTACAACCTGAGCGGTGCCCATCGTGATTGAATATGGCGTTTTCATCCTACTCGGCATTTTTTCTGGGCTAATTGCAGGCTTACTCGGCATTGGTGGCGGGTTAGTTGTTGTGCCAATTTTGCTTATGTTGTTTCCCATCATTGGCTTGCAAGATACCGGTAGCCTCGTGCATCTCGCCATTGGCACCTCACTCGCCACGATTATGTTTTCATCCCTCGCCTCCATTTACACCCACCACAAGCACCAAGGCGTCCTGTGGCCATTGTTTGGCAAAATCGCGCCGGGTATTATTTTAGGCTCTGCGCTCGGTGCCTCTGTCGCCCATTATTTGCCGGGCGATATTCTAAAAAAAATCTTCGGCGTGTTAGAAATTCTTCTGGCCATTAATATGGCATTTGGCAAACAACCCGCTGCGCACCGCAACTTACCCGGCGCCATCGGCTTAAATGGCTTAGGTTTAGGTGTGGGCGCGGTGGGTAGCATTATGGGCATGGGCGGCGGCGCACTCACTACACCTTTTTTTATGTGGTGCAACGTGGCCGCCCGTAACGCCATTGCCACCAGTGCCGCCATTGGCTTGCCCACTGCGTTAGCGGGGGCGGCAGGCTATGTCATAACGGGGTGGAATGCGCCCCATTTACCTGCCTGGTCATTGGGTTATATTTATTTACCCGCGCTTTTGGGCATTGTTATTCCAAGCTTAATTTTTGCCCCGATTGGCGCCAACCTAACCCATAGGTTACCTTCGAAAACGTTAAAGCGAGTATTCGCCTTGGTACTGGTGGTGTTCGGCATTAATATGTTGGTGCATTAAGCCCTATGAAACGCGCCATTTATCCGGGGACATTCGATCCCATTACGCTTGGGCATATTGATGTTGCTCACCGGGCTACCCGCCTATTTGATGAGGTCATTATTGCCGTGGCGGCGGCCTCAAGCAAAACACCGTTGTTTGATCTCGCTGAACGCACCGCGTTCGCCGTACAGGCAGTACTTGATTACCCTCGCATTCGTGTTTTACCGTTTAGCGGTTTATTGGTTGATTTTGTGCACGAGCAAAAAGCCCATGCAATTGTGCGAGGCTTACGCGCGGTGTCTGATTTTGAATTTGAAATTCAATTGGCCGCAGTGAACCGACGCTTAGCCCCGGATATTGAAACCCTGTTTTTGTCACCCACTGAAGATTTAGGCTTTGTCTCCTCAAGCATCGTGCGGGAACTGGCCAGGCTTCATGGCGATGTGGCAACGTTTGTGCCCGCGCATGTCGCCATTGCACTTAAAGCGCGTTTTAAAGGGGTTTAAACTGCGTTAATCCGTGTCAATTTGTGCTAAATTCACACCACTAAATTTTATCCCGCCTGTTGCGCAAACCGGCTGACTATGAGGATGGTCTATGTCTTTATTGATTACTGATGAATGTATTAACTGCGATGTCTGTGAGCCAGAGTGCCCCAATGGCGCAATTTCTCAAGGGCCTGAAATTTATGTCATTGATCCTAATTTATGCACCGAATGCGTGGGGCATTACGATACGCCGCAGTGTGTGGAAGTATGCCCGGTCGATTGCATCCCGCTTGATCCGGATAATAAAGAAACCTTTGATGAGCTCATGGTGAAATATCACAAAATTAATGGCTAATTTTCAGGTTTAATCCGATTCAGGCAAATAAGAGATAAACCAAAAAGCCGGCACTTGGATGCCGGCTTTTTTTGTTTTGTGCCGTCTTTCGTCCGATTTACCGTGAATAACGCTGATTATTGGGGTAGCCGTGCTTCAATCGCCTCGGTCAAGCTGCCCAACGTTTCAAACCAAGCTGAATCAATCTCATCATCAGAGAGCACTAAATCAAACCGGTCTTCCAGTGCCGTTAATAACAACACAACGCCCATAGAATCAAGCTCTGGTATGGCGCCAAGCAAGGGCGTTTGCGCATTGAGCAGTCGCAACGGCGTTGTTAAACCCAAAGTGTCAACCAACGTATGACGCACATCGGCAAAAATAACCGAATCGGCCGCCGTGCTCATCGCTGTGCCTGCGCGTTCATACCGCTGTGCTCAATCAAAGTTTTGCCTCGCATGTACGGTTGCAACGCCGCAGGAATGCGAATGCTGCCAGAGGCTTCTTGGTAATTTTCTAAAACCGCCACCAAGGTTCGCCCCACCGCTAAGCCTGAGCCATTTAAGGTGTGAACCAGTTCAGGCTTGCCATCATCCCCGCGCACGCGGGCTTGCAAACGGCGGGCCTGAAAATCTCGGGTATTTGAGCAAGAAGAAATTTCACGGTAGGTGTTTTGGCCGGGCAACCACACTTCTAAATCAAAGGTTTTAGCGGCTGAAAAGCCCATATCACCCGTGCATAATTGCATTACACGATAGGGTAATTCTAAGGCTTGTAAAACCGCTTCGGCGTGCCCTGTTAAGGCTTCGAGGGCGGCATCGGATTCGGATGCGCGCACAATGTGCACCAGCTCGACCTTATCAAACTGATGCTGGCGAATCATACCCCGGGTATCACGCCCCGCCGCGCCAGCTTCGGAGCGAAAACTTGGCGTATGCGCTACATATCGACGCGGTAAATCCGCCGCATTTAATAAGGCATCACGCACCAGATTGGTGACAGGCACTTCCGCGGTGGGAATTAAGAACCAATGAGCATCACCCGTTAGGGCGAATAAATCCTCGCTAAATTTAGGCAGCTGACCGGTGCCAAACAAGCTTCGTTGATTGACGATATACGGCACATACACTTCGGTGTAACCGTGCATATCTGTGTGCATATCGAGCATAAATTGCGCGAGCGCGCGATGAAGCCGCGCTATTTCACCGCTTAAGGTAACAAATCGCGAACCGGTGATTTTTACTGCCGCCTCAAAATCCATCCCCAATGGGGCGCCGAGCGCAATATGATCTTGTGGGCTAAAATCAAACTCAAACGGCGTGCCCCACTGGCGAACCATCACATTACCCGATTCATCCGCACCCTCCGGCACATCATCGTCGGGCACATTAGGCACTAGGGCAAAAAGCGCATCAAGCTCGGTTTGAATGCCTTCAAGTTGCGCTTTAGCGGCGGCTAAACGATCGCCGAGATCGCTTACCTGCGCCATAGCCTCGCTTGCGTCTTCACCTTTGGCTTTAAGCTGGCCAATTTGTTTTGAGCTCGTGTTGCGCAGCGCTTGCAGCGTTTCCGTTTCAACTTGAATCTGTTTGCGTGCTTGCTCTAACCGCGTGAATGCCGCCACATCTAAAACATAGCCTCGACGAAGGAGTTTAGCTGCAAGCGCATAAGGATCGGTGCGAAATAATTTAGGATCAAGCATATAAACTACGATTTAACCTTTAATAATTAAAATGTTAGGCGACATACAAAACCTGCATAATTTCAAATATCCGCACCCCACCCGGCGTTTCGATACGCACTTCATCGCCCACAGATTTACCCACTAAGGCACGGGCGATGGGCGAGTGAATTGAGATCATGTTGAATTTAATATCCGCCTCGTCATCACCCACGATTTTATAGGTGATTTCTTCATCGGTATCGACATCCAGCACTTGGGTTGTGGCACCAAAAATCACTTTATCTGCGGGCGGAATGCGTGAAATATCAATAATATGCGCATGGGACAGCTTGGCTTCAATTTCCTTGATGCGCCCTTCGACAAAGCCTTGTTCTTCACGCGCGGCATGGTATTCGGCATTTTCTTTTAAATCGCCAAGTTCGCGCGCCTCGGCAATCGCTTGAATAATCCGCGGACGATCAACACTGCGTAATTGTTTGAGTTCCGCTTCAAGTTTGGCGGCACCCGCCGTCGTCATGGGGGTTTGTTGCATTAGGCGACACACTCTTTATGAAGATCTTGCAGCCGGTTTATCGAAATCGGTTGCCGTAAATAAGCTAAAGCTAAAGCCATGGCCTCAGCACCGGCCATCGTGGTGAAATAAGGCACGCGCTGGTTTAGGGCTTCCCGCCGAATTTGGAAAGAATCATTGCGCGATTGGTGGCTGCTGGTTGTGGTGTTGATAATCAGCGCAATTTCTTTATTTTTAATCATATCAACGATATTGGGACGGCCTTCGGTCACTTTATTTACCGATTCAACCTGCAAACCTTGCTCCTCTAAATGGCGCGCTGTGCCCCGTGTGGCGCACAGAGTAAAACCCTTCGCGGCTAGGGCGCGCGCGACTTCGGTCGTCGCCGGGTAATCGTGTTTACGCACAGAAACAAAGGCTAAGCCTTTGGTGGGCAAGGAATTACCCGCACCCGCCTGCGCTTTGGCAAAGGCTTCACCAAATTCTCGCCCAATCCCCATGACCTCGCCGGTGGATTTCATCTCAGGGCCGAGCAGCGGATCAACCCCAGAGAATTTAATGAACGGAAATACCGCTTCTTTCACCGCATAAAAAGGCGGTACGCACTCACGGGTCACGCCTTGCGCGGACAATGTTTTACCGGCCATGGCACGCGCCGCAATTTTGGCCAGTGCAATGCCCACCGCCTTTGAGACAAACGGCACGGTACGCGATGCCCGAGGATTCACTTCAATGATGTAAATTTCCCCGCCTTGAATCGCAACTTGGGTGTTCATTAAACCCACCACACCCAAGGCTTTAGCCATCGCTTTAACTTGCGCGCGCACTTCATCTAACACGGGGGCGGCCACCGTATAGGGCGGCAAGGAGCAAGCTGAATCGCCGGAATGAATCCCCGCCATTTCGATATGCTCCATCAGGCCGCCGATAACGACGGTTTCGCCATCGCTTACCGCGTCGATATCCATTTCAACGGCATCATCGAGGAAGCGATCCAGCAAGACGGGCGAATCGTTCGAAACCTTAACCGCATCGCGCATATAGCGCTTTAAGCCTTCCTCGTTATGCACAATTTCCATCGCGCGGCCACCCAGCACATAGGAGGGGCGAACCACTAAGGGATAGCCAATTTGTGCCGCCAGATTCACCGCTTCATCGGATGAGCGCGCCGTGCGGTTCGGCGGTTGCTTTAAGCCCAACTCTTGGATCATAAGCTGGAAGCGTTCGCGGTCTTCGGCCCGGTCAATCGCATCGGGTGTTGTGCCGATAATGGGCGCACCGGCTTTTTCTAAATCGCGCGCCAATTTAAGCGGCGTTTGGCCACCAAATTGCACGATGACGCCTTTGGGTTGCTCCACTTCGATAATTTCAAGCACATCTTCCAAGGTTAGCGATTCGAAATACAGCCGATCGGAAATATCATAATCGGTCGATACCGTCTCGGGATTGCAGTTCACCATGATGGTTTCAAAGCCATCTTCGCGAAGCGCAAGCGCGGCATGCACACAGCAATAATCAAATTCGATCCCCTGGCCAATTCGATTCGGCCCGCCGCCCAAAATCATGATTTTGTCACGCGCGCTGGGTGCCGCCTCGCAATACTGCTCATAAGTTGAGTACATATACGCCGTGTGCGTGGGGAATTCCGCCGCGCAGGTATCCACCCGCTTAAACACAGGGCGCACGCCGAGAGCATGACGGTGCGCGCGCACGGTACTTTCGGTTTCATCAAGCAATCGTGCCAACCTGCGATCGGAAAACCCCATCCGTTTGGTGCGCCACATTGTGTCGCGGTCTAGGTTGGCGAGCGACTGCCCGCGCAACGACTGTTCTTTTTGAATAATTTGCTCTATTTGAATTAAAAACCATGGGTCAATTTTGGCGTGTTCAAACACATCTTGCAGCGTAAAACCATAGCGGAAGGCTTCAGCCACATACCACAACCGATCGTGGCGCGGTTCACGCAGTTGGCGAATAATTTCATCTTCGGCATCCTCGGCATCTAAATCCCGATCGAGAATTTCATCAAAGCCATCAACGCCAATCTCCAAGCCGCGCAGCGCTTTTTGCAACGATTCTTGAAAGGTGCGGCCAATAGCCATCACTTCACCCACCGATTTCATTTGCGTGGTTAAACGGCTATCGGCCTGTGGGAATTTCTCGAACGTAAACCGCGGAATTTTGGTCACCACATAATCGATGGTGGGCTCAAACGAGGCAGGCGTGGCGCCTTGGGTAATATCGTTGCGCAATTCATCTAGCGTGTACCCCACCGCCAATTTCGCGGCTACTTTCGCAATCGGAAAGCCGGTCGCTTTCGATGCCAAGGCCGATGAACGGGATACGCGCGGGTTCATTTCAATGACGATCATGTGGCCATTTGCAGGATTCACTGCAAACTGCACGTTTGAGCCGCCCGTCTCTACGCCAATTTTGCGCAGAACCGCGAGCGAGGCGTTTCGCATGATTTGATATTCTTTATCGGTGAGCGTTTGTGCAGGCGCAACCGTAATTGAATCGCCGGTGTGCACGCCCATCGGGTCTAAGTTTTCAATGGAGCAAATAATGATGCAGTTATCGTTACGATCCCGCACCACTTCCATTTCATATTCTTTCCAACCCAGCACCGATTGCTCAATTAAAAGTTCGCTCGTGGGCGATAAATCAAGGCCACGGCGCACAATTTCTTCGAATTCTTCGCGATTATACGCAATGCCGCCCCCCGAACCGCCCATGGTAAATGAAGGGCGAATAATAATGGGGTAGCCCAGTTTTGGCTGCTCGGCGAAGGCTTCTTCGAGTGTGTGCACAATGTACGAGGTCGGCGTAGAAAGGCCTATATCCGTCATTGCCTCGCGAAAGCGCTCACGGTCTTCGGCCATGTCGATCGCATCTTCAGAGGCGCCAATGAGTTCGCAATTAAACTTTGCCAACACGCCGTGGCGCGCCAAATCGAGGGCGCAATTGAGCGCAGTTTGCCCACCCATCGTGGGCAACAGGGCGCAGGGGCGCTCTTTTTCGATAATTGCCGCCACAGTTTCCCAATTGATGGGCTCGATATAGGTGGCATCGGCCATATCGGGATCGGTCATGATGGTGGCAGGGTTTGAGTTAATCAGAATAACCCGATACCCCTCCTCTCGCAGCGCCTTGCACGCCTGAGCGCCGGAGTAATCAAACTCGCAGGCTTGGCCGATCACGATGGGACCTGCGCCGATAATCAAGATGCTTTTAAGGTCGGTTCTTTTTGGCATGATTTATTCACAAATTAAAAACGAGCGATGCAACAGACGAGGGCAACTAACCGCGCGGGGCGCGGCGCGCATCAATAGCGGCGACAAATTGATCAAACAAACCATCCAAATCATGCGGACCTGGGCTGGCTTCTGGGTGGCCTTGAAAACTAAATGCCACACGATCCGTGCGAGAAATACCTTGCAAACTACCATCAAATAAGGAGCGATGCGTCGCTTGCACGTTCGCAGGCAAGGTGGCTTCATCCACAGCAAAACCATGATTTTGGCTTGAAATAAACACCTTGCCGCTGGCCAAATTATGCACGGGATGGTTGGCGCCATGATGGCCAAACTTCATCTTGACTGTTTTAGCCCCGCTGGCCAACGCCAATAATTGATGCCCCAAGCAAATACCAAACACCGGAATATCGTGTGTTAACACTTCAGTGATGGCCTCGATCGCATAGTGACACGCGGCCGGGTCACCGGGACCATTGCCTAGCAAAATACCATCCGGCTTCATGGCAAGCACATCCCGCGCGGGCGTGGTAGCCGGCAGCAGGGTAATTTTGCATCCGCGATCGACCAGCATGCGCAAAATATTGTGCTTCATGCCGTAATCCCATGTCACCACGTGGCGCGTTAACGCAGGGCGAGCAGGCGCTGTTGCGCCATCAAGCGCCCAGGTGCCGCTTGTCCATTCAATCGGCACTTGGGTTGTGACTTCCGGCACTAAATCCATGCCATTTAACCCGGCAAATGCCCGAGCCGCAGCAATAGCCGCCGACGCATCTAACGATTCACCGGTTTGAATGCAGCCATTTTGAGCACCCTTATCGCGCAAGACTCGGGTGAGCGCGCGGGTATCTAAATCCGCAATGGCCACCAGTTGATGACGCACACAGTAATCACCCAACGATTCTTGTGCGCGCCAATTACTCACAATCGCCGAGGCATCACGAATAACCAAGCCCGCCGCATGCACCGCCAAAGACTCCGCATCATCGGTATTCACGCCTACATTACCGATATGAGGATAAGTTAGGGTAACAATTTGGCGACGGTAAGAGGGGTCGGTCAAAATTTCTTGATAACCCGTCATGGCGGTGTTGAAGACCACCTCGCCCACAGTTGAGCCGGATGCGCCAATTGATGTGCCATAAAAAAGACTACCGTCGGCCAAAGCCAATAGCGCGGTGTGTTTCAAGAGACTCTCCCATCTAACCCGAATATGAACAAATTGACCAATACAACTTGTTATTTTTGAAACGTTTTATCACTTAAAACCTATGCCACGCGCGCAGGCAGTGATACGTTTTATGCAGAATATGGCTCAATATTATGCCCGAACAAGGGCTATTTTGTCCATGAATGGCCGCAAACACGCGGTTTTAAGCCGGTGTTTTCAAGCCCAACACATCTTGCATGTCATACAAACCCGGCGGCTGATTTTTAAGCCAAATCGCTGCTCGCACTGCGCCTTGGGCGAACGTCATTCGGCTGGATGCCTTGTGCGTTAACTCAATGCGCTCACCGATGCCCGCAAACAGCACCGTATGATCGCCCACCACATCACCGCCGCGCACCGTTGCAAAGCCAATGGTTTTGGCATCGCGCGCACCGGTGTGGCCTTCCCGCCCATATACCGCTACTTGTGATAAGGTTCGGCCATAAGCCGCCGCCACGGCCTCACCCAAGCGCAAGGCCGTGCCGGAGGGTGCATCCACTTTATGCCGGTGATGCGCCTCGATGATTTCCACATCGTAGCCCTCGCCCAATAGCTGCGCGGTTTGCGCTAACACACCCAACAAAACATTCACACCAATACTCATATTTGGGGCAAATACCATCGGAATCACTTCGGCGGCTTTAACCAACTGCTCTTTTTGCTCCGCCGTAAAGCCTGTCGTGCCAATCACCATGGCGCGACGGGCTTCGCGGCACAGGCTTAAATTGGCTAAAGTGGCTTCAATCGTGGTGAAATCAATGAGCACATCAAACTGATTGAGCGCCGCCGACAAATCATCTTGCACCGCGCAATTAAGCCCGCCCACACCCGCCAGCGCACCGGCATCTTGCCCGCGCAAGGGGCTACCGGCCCGCACCAGCGCCGCGCCCAATTTTGCTGCAGGATTTTGACTAATCGCCTCAATTAACACCCGCCCCATGCGGCCATTAACGCCTGCTACTGCAATGTTGCATACCATGCTTTGCCCTCAAATTTAACCACCTAAATTAAGCGCAAATCATACCTTGAATGCGGCTTTATCCTGCATAAATAGCGCCCATGATGAAAATTCAATCAAAGTAGATTAAGGTTATTAGCGATATAGCCCCGCGGACATAACAATAACTAATCCATTGATAATAAAATGATATTCAAAACTGCACCCGACGTTAAACTCATCTTTGATGCAACTAACGCTGCCCAAGATAAAACTTGTGCATCCCCTATTCTGCTCGATATGAGCCAGCCCGATGGGTTGGCTTTGCGGGGCGCCCATTGGGTTGATTTCAATCAAATTGTGGTGAGCCGGGGCGATACGGTTGGCTTAGTTGCACCGATTGAAGCGTTAAATCAAGCCCTTGCCCATACCGGGGTGCGCGAAAACCGCCCGATTTACATCATTGATGACAGCCAGGGCTTATCAGCCGCGCGTCTCGCTTGGACACTCGCTTTGTGTGGTTTAGAGCACACCCACTTGGTAGACGGAGGACGGGCTGCGCTCGTAGCTGCTGGCTTTGAAACCCAAAACAGCCGACCTGCCGCACAAACAACGCCGCGTTTAAGCCTGGTGGAATCAAGCCCGCACCTATGCACTGCAGAAATGATTATTGAGGGGATGCAAAACAAAGAACAGCCTTGGACCGTGCTCGATACCCGCAGCGAAGCCGAATATTTAGGCAAAGACCAACGCTCGCGCCATGCAGGGCATGTGCCCGGTGCCATTCATTTTGATTGGCAACGCTGCTTTGACCCAAAAAACCCAGGGTTTTTATTGCCGGATGAGACAATTTTGGCGGATTTAGCGGCAGAAGGCATCACGCCCGAGGCCAATCGGACCATAGCGGTCTATTGCCAAAGCCATCGGCGTTCAAGTTTAATGTTTTTTATCTTAAAACACTTAGGATTCAAGCAGGTGCGGGGTTATCCCGGCGCGTGGTCAGATTGGGGTAATCGCGATGATTTACCCATTGCACGGCGCCAAGTGCAGCTCAGTGCTTAAAGCCTGAAAAAAGTGGAACGGTAATACACAAGCTCACCAATCGAGCCTCTAATATCATCCAGCGCTTGATGATTGGCGCCCTTTTTCAATCCTTGAAAAAGGCTCGGATTCCAGCGCCGCGCCAGCTCTTTTACGGTGGACACATCTAGATTTCGATAGTGAAAAAACTGTTCAAGTTGCGGCATTAAACGCACTAAAAACCTGCGATCTTGGCAAATGCTGTTGCCCGCCATGGGTGATTTTCCGGGCACCACCCATGCTTGTAAAAATTCGAGCGTTTGTAATTCCGCTTGGCGCAGAGTAATGCTACTGGCTTGAATCCGAGCGATTAAACCACTCTCGCCATGGGTGCGTTTATTCCAGTCATCCATCGCATCTAGGGTGCTTTGCGGGTGCGCTATCGCAATCACAGGCCCTTCGGCCAAAATATTTAAATGCTTATCGGTCACAATGGTGGCCATTTCAAGGATGGTATCGGTGGCAGGGTCAAGCCCGGTCATTTCAAGATCAATCCAAATTAAGTTTTCGCTGGGTTCAGCCATGGGAGTGCCTATGCTTTGCATTAAATTAAAGGGGCGCGAAGGTTCATTAGATTAACATGAAACCTTTGCCCCAATAGCCCACACAAGGAGCTTGTTATGCCCAACGCACGCCACCCCCGCTGGCGCATTGATAGTGACGAATTAGTCACGCAAATTACGCCCGGTAATTTTCAACAGGGTTTATTGCTGCTCAATGCCATTGGCTATCTGGCTGAGAAACATCAGCACCATCCGGTTTTAACCCTTGGGTATAATCGCCTTGAAATTCGGTTAACCACGCATGATGCCAACGCCCTAACGATTAAGGATGACCATCTTGCCCGCGAGATTGATCGTTTATTAGCCGAACCGCAAAACTAACCCTGCCTCTTTTACGCGCCCGGATGCCCCTCTATGACCAATCAGCACGCCACCGAGCCCAAAATCGCTGAAAAGCCCGCCGAACTCGCCGCTATCATCCGCGATATTCGGGAAATGATGGCACGTAATCGATTGGTCGAAGGGCTAGTGGATCGCTCTCAAGATGCGCACCATGAGCTGGTGGAACGCATTGTTCACAAACAAAATCTCACTCGGCTCGCACAAAAAATTGAACAACTCCATCCGGCCGATATTGCACTGATTTTAGAAGCATTACCGGTCGATGAGCGCATGGCCATTTGGTCGCTGGTGCATGCCGATCAAGATGGCGAAGTGCTGCTTGAGGTATCCGATGCGGTGCGGATGAGCTTGCTTGCGGCAATGGATCGCGAGGAGATGCTCAACGCCGCCAATACGCTGGATACCGATGAGCTGGCTGATCTGGCGCCCGATTTTCCCGCCCAAGTGATGCAGGAAGTGTTTACCACCCTGCCCTTGGCTGAACGCGAACGCCTGCGATTTGCCCTGTCTTATCCCGAGGACACCGTGGGCGCACTCATGGATTTTGATTTGGTGACCGTGCGCGCCGATGTGCGTATCGAAGTCGTACTGCGCTATTTGCGCCGCATGGAAGATCTCCCCGATCACACCGACAAGCTCTTTGTGGTCAATCGAGACAGCAGCTTTGTCGGGGTGATTTATCTTAAAAACTTACTGCTCAGTGATCCCGATCTCGCCGTGCATCAGGCCATGGCCAAAGAAGTGGTTCGCTTTCACCCCGAGGATAAAGCGCGCACCACCGCCGATGCGTTCGAGCGCTATGATTTGGTAAGCGCGCCGGTGGTCGATGAGCACAATCGTCTGATTGGCCGGGTCACCATTAACGCCGTGGTTGATTTTATCCGCGAAGCCCGCGATGAAGAGCGCCTATCCCAAGTGGGCTTGCGCGAAGAGGAAGACATTTTCGCCCCCATCGCGCGCAGTGTTAAAAATCGCAGCCCGTGGCTCGCTGTGAATTTGGTCACCGCGCTCGTCGCCTCCCGCGTGATTGGCTTATTTGATGGCGCCATTGAGCAACTCGTAGCCCTAGCGGCCTTAATGCCGATTGTGGCGGGCATGGGCGGAAATGTAGGCAACCAAACCATCACCATGATTGTGCGCGAGCTGGCTTTTCGCACGCTCGATAACCGCGATATTCGCCTGCTATACAGCAAAGAGCTGCGCATCGCGCTCATCAACGGCATGATTTGGGGCGGCGCGCTAGGTTTAATCACCTTCCTGCTCTACCATGATTCGGCTTTGTCGTTGGTTATGGCGGGGGCGGTCAGTTTAAATTTTTTAACCGCCGCATTTTTTGGCGTCACCATCCCTGTAACCCGCATGAAGCTTGGGCGTGATCCCGCTTTGGGCAGCTCTGTGTTAATTACCGCCATCACCGATTCCGGCGGGTTTTTTATCTTTTTAGGATTAGCCACCGTGTTTTTAATGAATTAATCACCGCATGAAATCTCGCCTGACCGATCGCCAAAAAAACCAAATTTCCCGCCGTAACGAGGCGCCAAACCAACATCTACACACCGGTACCGTCATCACGCATCACGGCACCGAACTCATTATCGAAGCCGAAGGGCGGCTCCTGCGCGCAACCGCTCGGCGCACCTTAGGCGCACTCACCACCGGTGATAAAATCGGCTGGCACACGGGCAAAGATCAGCGCGAAATCATCGAGCACCTCTACCCGCGCACCAACACCCTCATTCGCCCCGACACCCACGGCAAATTGCGGCTCATGGCCGCTAATATTAATCAAGTGCTCATCGTGGTGGCGCCCATTCCGTGGATGAACCCCAACATTGTGGAGCAAGCCATTGTCGCCACCTTGGATTTACCCGCCATCCCGCTCATTGTGCTCAACAAAATTGATGAGCTCGGCGCAGTTGAGCCACAAACTCAAGCACACATTGAAGCCACATTACGCCTTTGGCAAGCGCAAGATATTGATATTCTCAAAGTGAGCGCCCACACCGGTGAGGGCATTGATGCACTGCGCGCACGGCTTGCCAACCAAATTTCCATGATGATTGGCTTATCGGGTGTGGGAAAAACATCGCTCGCCCGCAGCATCACCGCGCAAGCCGCTACGGCCGCCATCAAAGCCCTATCCGCGCATAGTCAAGAAGGCCAGCACACCACCCGCCACAGCACGTTATTTAGGCTCGATAACCTAGAAGGCGGCCTGATCGACGCACCCGGCGTGCGCGATTTTGCTGTGGCCGCGCAAAACGTCTTGGCCATCGATCGCGCGTATCCCGACATTCTTCAAGTGGCGCAACACTGCCGATTTAATAACTGTAGTCACAAACAAGAACCCGACTGCGCGGTGCTCGCTGCCGTTGCCAACGGCACAATCGATGCCCGCCGATTTGAAAACTACCAAAACCTGAAAAATTCGCGCCAATAATTGCCCTGCAAAATTTAAGGCCGCGCGCGTCACTTAAAACACCATAGGGTTCGCCCAATTAGCCCGGCGGCCAATGCATCTGCCGCCCACCGAGCAGATGCAAATGCAGGTGATACACCTCTTGCCCACCCGCCGCATTACAGTTAAACACGGTGCGATAACCGGCATCGCTAATGCCTTCTTCTGCCGCCAATTGTGCGGCCACCAAAAACAGCTCGCCAATTAACGGCGCATCAATCGGGGTGATGTCGTTCACGGTGGCAATCACTTTTTTGGGGATAATCAAAATATGCACCGGCGCTTGCGGGTTAATATCCCGAAACGCCAAGATGCGCTCGTTTTCAAATACGATCGTCGCGGGGATTTCGCGGCGAATAATGCGCGAAAAAAGGGTATCACTCATAGCGGCTCCTCATCATTAAATAAGCCGCATTATCATCGCATAAACCCAGCGTCGAGCCAGATCACCCGCCCGCAAAAAATCCGCGCAGGCAGCACTTTTTTATTGAAGTGCGTGCTAAATTGTTAGCAAGCTAACAATAAAGCCAAGCGCTATAACACCCGCTAATAGCTCCCCCCAACCCCCTTATTGGAACCGTGAAGCGCATGCCCTCATTCACCGCGACAAAATATCCGCCCCAAATCCAAGCACGCTTGACCAACGCTCGGCCAATTGGCATTTTTTTGCTGCTCAGTTGCCTAGCGCTTACCTTAACCCCGGTTAGCGCAGAAAATCCCCCCGCGAAAAAAATGCCGGCGCCGATTGTGCCCATTGCAGCGGTCACATCGGCCGATGTCACGATTTTCGAGACCTACACCGGCACCACAGAAGCACAACGGCAAGTGGATGTCCGCGCGCAAATTGAGGGTATTTTGCAATCACGAAACTATATCGAAGGAGATAAAGTCGAAAAAGGCGCCCCCTTATTTACGATTGATAACCGCCCCTATGTCGCCACGCTCAAAGAAGCCCAAGCCACACAAGCAGCCGCCCAAGCCACGCAGAATGGCGCGCAGCGGGACTGGGCGCGCATTAACACCCTGTTTGGCAAAGGAGTAGCCAGCGTTAAAGATCGTGATGATACCCAATCGGCACTTGAAGTGGCACAAGCTGCGGTCAAAATCGCCGAAGCTAAAGTTACCGCCGCGCAAATTAATGTGGATTACACTCGAATTAATGCGCCCATTGCAGGCATCGTCGGGCGTCGCAGCGTGGCTGCGGGCAATCTGATTAAAGTTGGCGATAAGCTGGCGCAAATTGAAGCCATTGATCCCATCCAAGTCGTGCTTACCACCTCGGCGGATAACCCCTACGCCCGCACAAACGCATTGAATCCCACCCCAGCTCAGCCCGTACCCGCCGAGCTTTTGGCCGGACACGATTTTTCCACCTCGGTGGCCGGTGTGTTGAATTTTCGCGCGGTGAGTGTGGATGCCAACACCAACAGCGTGACCTTACGCGGCATATTTCCCAATCCCACAGGCCGCATTAAGCCCAACGAGTTTGTGCGCGTGCGCTTGGCGGTGGCCAAACTATCCCATGCCATAGTCATTCCGCCAACGGCGCTCACCAGCGGCATTCGCCCGGGTAGCTTTGCGGTGTACACGGTGGCGGCTGATTACAAAATCACCCAAACCCCAGTGGAGCTCGGCCCTATGAGTGATGAAGGGCAAGTCATCACCTCGGGGCTCAAAGCGGGCGAGCAAATTGTGACCGATGGCCTGGTGAAATTACGCCCCGGCATCACAATTGAGCCGTTTACGCCCCAAAGTAAATCTTAAATCACGCAATACCGACAAGAATTTATTGGATCGACTTTTATGATTTCGACATTTTTTATCCACCGGCCTATTTTTGCGACGGTACTCGCGGTTGTGATTATGCTGGCGGGCGCGGCGGCCTTCACCGGCTTACCGGTTGAGCAATACCCTGAAATTGTGCCCCCCGATGTGCAAGTAACCGCCACCTACAATGGCGCCGACGCCGCCACGATTGCCGAATCAGTGGCCGCCCCGCTTGAGCAGCGCATCAATGGCGTTGAAAACATGCTGTATATGTCATCGAGCAGCTCCGATTCAGGCACGATGAATTTAACCGTTACCTTCGCCAATGGCACCGACCCCAATCAGGCCACCATTGATGTGAATAACCGCGTGCAGCAAGCGTTGCCGCAGCTGCCCCAAGAAGTGCGCGATCAAGGCGTGGTGGTGCAGAAAAAAAGTAATGCCATTTTAATGGTTATCACCCTGCTCTCTGAACGGGGGCAATTTGATACCAAATTTATTTCAAACTACGCACTGCTCAATGTAATAGACGAGCTCAAACGCATCAAAGGCGTGGGCGATACGCAATTATTTGGCGCGCAAGATTACTCAATGCGCATCTGGCTTGATCCCGCCAAACTCGCTCATTTTGACCTCACCCCAACCGATGTCGGCAATGCCATTAAAGCGCAAAGCGCCCAATTTGCCGCCGGAAAATTCAACGATGCCCCCAACGATTCAGCCGCAGGTTTTACCTATACGCTCACCGCCGATGGGCGATTCACCACGGTTGAGCAATTTCGCAACATCATCTTGCGCGGCAATGCCAGCGGCGGTGCGTTGCGCCTTAAAGATGTGGCGCGCATTGATCTTGGCTCCAAATTTTACGGCTTTAACGCCACGTTTAATGGCAAACCCACCGTGCCAATCGGCGTATTTTTGGCACCCGGCGCCAATGCGCTAGAAACCGTCGCGGCGATACGCACCAAAATGACCGAACTACAAACTGTATTCCCGGGGGATTTAGCCTATAAAATTCCGCTGGATACCACCGATTTTGTGCGTATTTCGATTGATGAAGTGCTAAAAACTCTAGCTGAAGCCATGGTACTGGTTGTGCTCGTCATTTTTATCTTCTTGCAGAAACCCCGTGCCACCCTCATTCCGCTCATTGCCATTCCCGTCGCCCTAATTGGCGCACTCGCGGGGCTATATTTGGCCGGCATGTCGATCAATTTGCTCACATTATTCGGCTTTGTGCTCGCCATCGGCATCGTGGTGGATGATGCCATCATCGTCATCGAAAACGTCGAGCGGCTGATGCGCGAAGAAGCCCTTCACGCCCGCGATGCCGCCATCAAAGCCATGCAGCAAGTATCCGGGCCCATTATCGCCACCACCATGGTGCTCCTTGCCGTATTCATCCCGGTGGCTTTTATACCGGGCTTAACCGGCGAAATGTATCGTCAATTTGCCATCGCCATCTCCATCTCGGTGGTTTTATCTGCGGTGGTCGCCCTCACCCTCACTCCGGCGATGACCGCCATTTTGCTCAACAAACACGAAGAGAAACAACCCGCGCTACCGTTTAGGATATTCAACCGAGGCTTCAATGGGCTAACCCATGGCTACATGGGATTGGTACAGTTTTTTCTGAAAGCGTGGCCGCTCGGTTTAATGATTTTCGCCGGCGTGATTGTGGCGGCAATCGTGCTCTTCAAGCACTCACCCACGGGCTTAGTGCCCAATGAAGATCAAGGATTTTTTATCTCCATCATTAAGCTCGCACCCGGCGCGAGCTTAGATCGCACCGCTGTGGTACGCGATGAATTAAGTCACATCGTAACTCAAGACCCCAACGTATTTTCCATCGTAGCTTTTGCAGGGCGCGATTTACTCGCCGATACTGCCAGACCCAACGCGGGCGTGGCTTTTATCCGCCTCAATCCTTGGGATGAGCGCCTCTTGCCAAGCCAAAGTGTGCAAGCGGTTGCCAATAAAATTACCGGCGAGGCGAGGCACATTCCGCAAGGGCAAGTGTTCTCGTTCGTGCCCCCGCCCATTCGCGGCATTTCAACCACCGGCGGCTTCGAGCTTTATTTGCAGAATCGGGGCAATGGGGGATTGGATGCCCTGAACACGGCAACCCTAAATTTAATTGCCGCCGCCAACAAACGCCCCGAATTAGCCGGGGTGCGCACCACGTTTGAATTTAATATCCCGCAATATCGGGCCGTCGTAAACCGAGATAAAGCCTATGCCCTAGGGGTGCCCGTCAAAGATATTTTTACCGCCATGCAATCCACCTTCGGCACAGGGTATGTGAACGATTTCACCTTGTTCGGCCGCAATTTTCAAGTCAATCAGGCGGCAGATACGCCGTATCGGGTCGATCCACAAGATTTAGAGCAAGTCTATGTCCGCAGCAGCAAAGAGGGCATGATCCCATTAAGCTCGCTGGTACGCCTAACCCGAGTGAGCGGCCCCGATGTCGTTACCCGATTTAATATTTTTCCCGCTGCTAAGATTTTAGGCAACCCCGCGCCGGGATACTCCTCTGGCCAAGCGCTTAAAGCCATGCAAGAAGTGGCCGCCAGCACGCTATCCAACAACTTTCAATTAGGCTGGATCGGCGCTGCCTACCAAGAGCTTTCCGCCGGAAAAGCCGGCGCCATCGCATTTGGCCTCGGCATCATCATGGTGTTTTTAATTTTGGCTGCCTTATATGAACGCTGGGCGCTGCCACTCGCCGTCATTACGGCAGTGCCCTTTGCCGTGCTGGGCGCACTGCTCGCCAACTGGATGCGCGGCTTAGATATTGATGTCTACTTTCAAGTCGGGCTGTTGGTGCTGATTGCCATGTCGGCGAAAAATGCCATCTTAATTGTCGAATTCGCCGCCAAAATGCACGCCGATGGTAAAAGCATTACCGATGCCGCCATCGAGGCCGCCCGCATTCGATTTCGCCCCGTCATCATGACCTCAATGGCGTTTATTCTCGGCGTGCTGCCTTTAGCGCTGGCGAGCGGCGCCGGCGAAGGCGCGCGCCATGCTTTGGGTACCGGCATTGTCGGCGGCATGATTTTGGCCACCTATGTCGCTATTTTGTTTGTGCCCATGTTTTTTGAACTCGCACAGACGCTCAGTGATAAATTCAGCCGACGCAAGCCGCAAGAAAAATAAATCTCGTATCAGAGGTTCCTTATGGATCAATTAATTTTTTCATAGACTAAACCGCGAATAAAAATGAACCCGAACGACGCTTAATCATCTAAAATTCGAGGCCTTCGTCTTCAAATAGGCGATGGTTTCTTGCAATAAAACAAATCAGGGGCATCCATGAAAAAACTTATTCTGTTAACAGCGGTAGCAGGGCTTATGTCTGGCGTCGTTCAAGCGGCCGATGTCGCCACACCCGAGGTCATCATTAACCCGAACGTGCGTTTTCTGGGGCATACCGTCCCCATGAACGGGTCAGATATTTATGGCACCATCACCATCACCCCCGTATCGGCTGATAAAACCAAAATTTCTGCAGAATTCAAAGGCAAAAACGTAGCCGGCCCAATGACACTGGTGATGAACCACGGTCGCTGCAACGATCCTGCGGCCAAAGTAAAATTCCCTTTAACCAATGTTGTTAAAGGCAAATCTGAAACCGTTATCGATATTTATACCCCCAAAATGTTCGAAGGCGATATCCTGTCGTACAGTTTAAGCGAAGGCGGCAAAGTTGTTTCTTGCGGCGATGTGCAGTAATTCCAACCGGAATTAACGCCTAAAAAAACCCCGCCTCGGTGGCTAACCAAGGCGGGGTTTTTGTTTTAGCAAAATAATTATTGCGTGGCTTGACTCGCCGTTGCCAAATACCGCTGATGCAAATCCAGCACCCGCGTGACATATTGTTGGGTTTCATTATAAGGCGGCACCCCGGCATATTTTTGCACAGCCCCCTCGCCCGCGTTGTAAGCCGCTACAGCCAATTGCTGATTCCCTTTAAATAAATCCAGCAAAAAAGCCAAATAAGCGACCCCGCCGGCAATGTTTTCGGATGGATTAAAGCGATCAACCACACCAAAACGCGCCGCCGTTTGCGGCATAAGCTGCATCAACCCACCGGCACCGGCAGACGACACCGCGTTGGGGTTAAACGCACTTTCCGCATGCATCACCGCCCGCACCAAAGTAGGATCGACGCCAAATTGACGCGCGTAATGATCAATCTCCGTATCAAAGATGTGCACATCTAAGCGGGGCACCAAACTAAAACCATCGCGCCAGGCCTTGGGCGCAGTTAACGCACTCTTTTGAAACAGCTTGTAACCCGCATCTTTTTTGGGCGGCACATTGGTTAAATGCGCCACGCCATTCGCATCGCGCAACACATAAACATCAGCCTGAGCCGCAGAGCTGAACCCCACCAGCAGCAAACAAATACCTAATTTAGAATAAAACAGGCTTAAAACGCGTTTAAAATCCACTCGGCGATCCTTCATGCCTTATAACCTCTTGAATGATTGGGTAATCCCCCCATTTTTAGCAGTAGCCAAAAGTGGAGTTAAGCGGTCATCGCC
>ERZ1669248.219-NODE-219-length-32345-cov-5.902292_pt1 | contig 32345 bp, 30 predicted proteins | sample MGYA00579296_ERZ1669248 | MGnify/ENA primary metagenome ERZ1669248 (study PRJEB41166, sample SAMN08046057) | hot springs metagenome | biome: hot spring; feature: neutral hot spring; material: thermophilic sediment; isolation source: thermophilic sediment from...
TACGCCATCGGGTCCTGAGCCCGACCCCTTTGACCAAGCTCGGGCACCCCCGCACCATTATTTTACTGAAAGGAGTCACGGATTATAAAGGTACCGAGTTGGATCCCTGGCGATCTCCTCAAGCGTCTTCAACGCGTACTCGTAGAGTTGGGGATCAATCAACCCTGCTGAAAATGTTTTCTCTAATTCATCCCTGTCGAGCACGATGGGCTCCCTGCCTGGCGCTACTGCAACATCTACGAGGAGGTCATGGTACTTCACTATGTTGACCGAGAGCTCGGGGGGTGTGTTCACGTTTATATATGAGCCAAGCCATGTGGTATCCCTGTAGTAGTTGTGGACTATATAGGGTTTCCCGGGCTCGACAACCATGTAGTCGAGGTCGCCAGGTTTTCTCTCAACGCCTATTCCATCGTATAAGCCGCTACCCGAGATAATACGTTTAATAATCACCCTTACCCCTTCCACACTCCTTTCAATCCTGTGGATCCTGCCTGGTGTTAAATCCAATGCTTCACCAGTTGGCTTAACATGCCTTATATGTATTACCCCGCTTTCAGCCAGCCTGACTAACACGTATTCCCATATACATCTTGAGACTGAATCCCCGCTACATCCATTTACAATACAGTGCTCCATGGCCTCCACTATGTCGCCTAAACCCATGGAGCGTAGTGAGTGATGTCCCCTAATAGTTGGGGTCACGGTACCCCTTATATCATCCAGTATATTCTTCGAGAGACTGGTGAAGCCTATGACACCTACTAGCTCACCCCTGTAAAGCTTTAGAGGGGCATCTGCTTCACTAGCCTTACTCATTACCCTCTTGTACTCGTTTAGCAAGAACTCTATCTCACCGAGTATTTCACTTGGCTCAGCGAACCTCGCGCTACTTCTGAAATGGACCCCTAGATTACCACCCATTAAACGTGACACTGCTAGAGCAGTCAACCTGGCTTTTAAACCTGGATCCCTGATGTGCTCGGAGAAAGTTACCTTCTGCATCCCGTGGATTAATGCTACTAGTTTACCCAGTAGCCTAAAGCTCCTCGTCACGCTTATCTTCTCCCCAGGGTATAAAGCCGTCTTCGCAACACCCACTATAACCTTATCACCCGGCTTCTCCCTGCAGGGAGTTAGCTCGGTCTTGAAGTCCCCGGTGTCAACTATACAGGTATCTCCCGTGTTCTTCTCTACTCTAGCAAGGTATATTGAGTGAAGCTCTACCTGTGAGATCGATCTAAAGGTGTATGGAATGGCTGAGACTATGTCGTTGTATATCTCTCTAGCCTCGCTGGGAAACCCTATCACAACTACTCCATCACCATCATCCTTGTCCTTAACCGTGACATCACTCGGGGAATTATCGATGCCTATGTTGAACCTAGACGCTATCTTCTCGCTTGGCTGCACTATTGAATGCCCCTTATCCATTAACAGCTTAGTTAACGCTGTAGCATATATACCCCTGATCCTCACCTTGGCCAAGGCTGCCACCACTGGTTCAACAAACCGGATTAAACACGGGGAGAGACAGTACTACATGGATCCCTGGTAAACATAACATGACTGATGGGGGAGCCAGTGCACGGGATTTATTAAGCTCTCTCTCTTTTCACCGGGTGAATGTAGTCTCTGGGTGCCTTATTGAATACCTCGAGATACTTCCTCAGGACCCTCGGTACAGTTACTGTTCCATCCTCGTTCTGACGGTTCTCAAGTATGGATGTAATAGTCCTCGTGCTCGCTATAGCCGTGCTATTCAATGTATGCACATACTCCTTCACCATCCCTTTCCTACGTACAAGCCTCGTCTTCAACCTGTAGGACTGCCAGTCAGTTGTATTACTGCAGCTGACCATCTCTCTGAAGAGCCCCTGTGCAGGCATCCATGTCTCTAGATCGTATTTCTTAGCGGCTGGGGCGCCTAGGTCGCCGCTGGCTATGTTGACCACCCTGTAGGGGAGTTCGAGCCCCTTGAAGAGATCTTCAGCATTCCCTATCAACTCCTCCATTAACGCCCAGCTCTCTTCGGGCTTGGCATAAACGTATTGCTCGACCTTATGGAACTGGTGAACCCTGAATATACCCTTTAAATCCCTGTTGCCGGCTCCAGCCTCCTTCCTGAAGCAGGGGGATACACCCACATACTTCAATGGCAACTCCTCCTCGGGTATCTCCTCGAACGCGTGGAGCGCTGCAAGCGAGTGCTCAGCTGTGGCTATAAGGTAGAGGTCTTCTCCCTCTATCTTGTAGATCGCGTCCTTGAACGTCGCGAGGTCTATGACGCCGGACATTACCTTGTGGCGTAACATGTAGGGTGGTAAAACTAGTTTATAGCCTTTACTCGTCAAGCTGTCTATAGCGTACATCAGTAACGCAATATCCAGGAAGACTATGTCGTCGAATAAATAGTAGAACCTACTCCCAGCAACCTCCCCGGCTTTAACTGTATCACCAAGCCTCAACACGTATTCAAGCATATCAGCGTGTCCAACAGGCTTCCAGTTTACCAGTTCATATTCTACTTTGAAGCCGTATCTCTCGGTCTGCTGCATGAACTGCTCAATATACCCGCTCCACACCCTTGGCTTACCCCAGAACCTAATGGGCACATTATACGTGTCATCGGGGCCCACTGGCACCGTCTCATGGACTATATTCGGTAGCTTCAGCAACGCCTCCTCCCTTAAATCCTCGATCTCCTTCAACTTCTTCTCCAGCTCCTCCATCTGGGATAGAAGCTCTCTCGCCTCGTTTATCCTGGCACTTCTCTCCGGCTCAGGCAGCTTCGAGATATCCCTGCTTATAACGTTATGCCTGTGCCTGAGCTCCTGGACCTGTGATAACAGCCTCCTCCACTCGAGATCCAACTTATATGCCTCGTCAACGAGGCTGGGATCCATGAACCTCTTCTTAACGTGTTCCTTTAATAGCTCGGGGCTATCCCTGAGTAGTGTTAAAATACTCCAAGACACATTAATCCACCATGCCTACTCAACATGATTCAATAATCTTTAAAAATAAAAATGTGTTTTAACAGGCTTGATTAAAAAAGATTCAGCTATTCTCTTGTTTCCTGCTGGCTCCTAGCATATTCCTCCACTATATCGTAGCCGAATCTCTCCTTGAACAATACCCTACCTTTCTCCGTCATCCTGAGGGGTGTCCACGGTGGGTCATACGCTATATCTATATCGGCGTCTATGCCAAGCTTCTCCTTCAATGCATCAATTATCATTAATGGGAGTGTGGAGGCAAGGGGGCAGAACATGGTTGTAAAGGACATTGTTATCTTAACCGTCTTATCGTTGACAACTTGTATATCGTAGATTAACCCTAGGTTGTAGACGTCGATCCCTATCTCAGGGTCTGTTATGGTTTCTAATACCTCGACTATCTTCTTCTTTAACTCCTCACTCACAGGTGTCACCTCTTCTTCTTTTCCCCGCTACTAGAAGGCATTATCTCGCTGAGATACGTTGACATTAATGCCTGGGGAGGCGTCTTGGATATCTTGACAGCTATATTATACATTACCTCTACTTCCTCCTCCGTTGCATAATCGAGGGGTATCCCCTTCCGATTATTCCTCTCCCACTCAGCTATTAGCCTCTCCAGTATCCTACTTACATCAGGATTTGAATAGAAGGCTATCTTATAGGCTTGCTCGCTTGATTCATCTATTAGTCTCACTATCCCCTGCTTCATCTTTAATATATTGGACATACACATCTTACTCCAACAAGTCCTCAAACCTTATTGTAGATATTGATAAACCCTGTTTAATCTTTTCCAGTGCCCAGCCAAGCCTCTCCATGAGCACGAGTATCGCTGATTGAGGTGGTATAACTCCGACTTCAGTTACTATGGCGTCAATGTACTCGGGAGGCGTGACATCGAATGAGGGGTTCAATACTTTGACGCCTGGATGCTGCTTCAACCACTCTTCGGGGACTATCTCGCTTGGATCACGGAACTCTATTGGCACGAGTTCCCCGACGAGTGTTATAGGTGAGAACTTATATGACTCGGCTACAACGTAGACGCGTACCCTGGCCTCCTTGGCTGCTAAAGCTACCTGGCTTGTACCAATCTTGTTTATCACTGCTCCATTACTTGTAATCGTGTCAGCCCCTATTACCACGTAATCCACATCATTCATAACATACCTCACAGCACTATCAGGTATCTGGACAACAGGTACCCCGTTATTCAGGAGCTGCGTTGTGGTTATCCTGCCCTGGTAGAATGGACGTGTCTCGGTACTGTAGACCTTCACCACCTTGCCTTGTCTATATGCTTCAGTTATAGTATTCACTGCGACGCTGCTGTGGCAATGTGTAAGTATGATGGAGTTCTCCTTTATCCTCTTAGCACCCATTTCACTTATCTTCTTAACCGCGTTCAGGCTTTCCTCGATGAATCTATTAGCAGCATCCACTATGGCTGAATGGGCCTCGTCGAAGCCGTATTGATCCCTTAGACTGGAAAGAATAAACATGACTGCGTTAGGTAGGCTTACAGCGGTAGGCCTCGTCGATATGAGTATATCGGCGACTCTTCCAATATACTTCTTAAATAGGGATGCATCCCGTGGCCCATTATACTCCTCTGCCGCTATTTTCAAAGCTTCGGCTGCTGCCCGCCCGATCTTACCAGCTCCCCGGATCCTCATCGTCTTTATTCCATCAGCTATCTCAAGGACCTTTGGAGGTATACTAACATCGCTCATTCCAGGTACCTCCTTACCTCCATCGCTATTTTCTCAAGGGGCTTTACAAGAGGTGGAAAGCCTCCGTAGACCTCCCTGATGACTATCGGTATCGCCTGCGGAGCAAATAATCCTTTCTCGGTTGCTATGCCGTCCACGTACTCGGCTGGAGTTACATCGTAGAGGGGCGCGAAGGCTCTATAGTTCTCTGGGAGGGTTCTCCTAGTGTCCTCATCCATTAGGAGACGCCAGTCTCCCTCAGGCAACTTAATTAACTCCCCGTATATGGTCTCAATACTAAACTTCAATGTAGGTGCTACAACGAATACCCTTACCCTGGCTTCATGTGCGTCCAGGGCGATAACGCTTGTCCCAATCTTACTCACTACAGCGCCGTTTACAGCAACTGCTTCAGCCCCCAACACCGCCTTATCAATGTTCTTCATGAAGAAGCGGGCAGCTGAGTCAACGATCAAGTAGACCTCGAAGCCCAGTTTCTCCAGGTACTCAGCCATTAACAATCCCTCGAGGCCCGGCCTGGACTCAGTAACATATACCTTTACCTTGACCTTGCTATCGCTTAGGGTCTTGAAGAGTCTTCGAATAGCTAGGCTATTACTATTAGTGATCAACGCATCCCCCTCAACGACTCTTTTAGCCGCCACCTCAGCCGCTCTCATGATGCTCTCCTCGTACCTGGCGGCAATACCATCAATGTAGTCCCGGATCCCGTTAACCCCGTTCTCCAGGAAGTACTCACCGATCATCCTTAAAGCATTGATGGACGCCATCGAGCTAGGCCTCTCATTGATTATATCCTCATAGATCCTTGTAAAGGTTCTTGCAAACGACTTCACATCACTACTCGACTCCTTTAAAGCCGAGGCTATTTGAAATAATAGCTCGGATCCAGTTGCCCTCCGGGTAAACCCATGTCTTTCAAGCTCAGACATTACCCAGCACCTTTTAGAGAAGACTAGTTATTGATAGGAGGTAATAAACTCTACCAGGAGATCAATAAAGTCATTGAATTCACTGGTATTAGAGTAAGGTATATCCATGGTTTTCAATGGTTCCCCTAGAACCTCCACAATACCGCCTACGTCCACCAGCCATGGTGGCCTCCCCATCGAGAAGGCCTCAACCCCCTGCCTGTAACGGGTGCCCCTGTATATCAATAGCCTTGTAGGGGCTGTTACAAGAACTAGGTCGCTATCGAGTGAGGCCTCTATTGGTGTAGCCGCATTATTATAGCTCTCGGTGACAACTACATCGTACTCGCTGAGGAGCCCATATATATTGTTCAACCAGTTGAGTGCCTCCCTATTACTGAATAGCTTCATGATCAAGCCTGGCTCGGCATCATGAAACACCACGTTACCCCTGGCTGAGAACCTCTCGATCAACCCTTCAAGAACGGTTAATGCAACCTTATTCAACCTCCTAGCATTCTCTCTTACAATGAAGTACTCATCGACGCCTTCTAGTGGACGGCTGATCCTCATTAAAACGGTTTGAGAAGCCACGTCGGCGAGGATGCCCAGGTAGAGCCTTATTGATTTAATATACTTTAATGGATCAGGCGGCATAGTGAGTAGGTCCACAGGATTCACCAAGCGCACCCTGTCTAGTAACCCTAGCTCCCTGGCAGCAGTGTAAGCGTCGTGGCCTACTAGTATCCCTGCTTCAAGAGAGTGCTTCACGGTCTCGGCTTGATACCACCCACTATGCCCTGCAATCGGCTTGAAGTAGAATACCCTCAGACTCTTAGAGAGTGCCTTAGAGAGGTTGAGTGCTATAACCGTCTTGCCGGAGTCATGTGGGAGTAGCCCGGTTATCAGTAGCCTCATTGTTTCACCAAGAATGTTTATAACCCAGACGCCTTATACATTGTTGAATCATGGTGTATGATAATGGGTATCAGGGCTTTATTCTCAATTATACTGCTAACCCTGGTTTTACTGGAGTCTACAAGTATACTATACGTGTTCTCACAGAACATACCCTCTAAAATAATATACATATACTTCCCGGGCTCGGACATGGAGAGAGTGCTAGCTATCGTCAGGGATGTATATGGTAATGGGAGCCAGGTCAACGTGTATACTGTAGAGCCGGATCAAGACGTGGATCCGCTTCAATATCTTTACTGGCTTACAACAGGCGCTAAGCCAACTGGGGACCTTGGATCTACTACACCATACACCCTGGTGAATCAATCCAGGGTGCTCGTGTTATGGAATAGCACGGGTTTAGTGAATAATCCATTCGTGGATCCAAGTATTCACCCATACGCGTTCAACCCCTTGTTCAATACGTCAAGGAAATACATACCGCCTAGGATAATATCCCTTAGAGCCAACACGAGCTTCTACTGGGATGAATTAGGATCCGACGTCAACGTTAACCTATCCAGCAACATTCTCACAGTAGAGATTGTAAAGCATGGTTATACATGGTCCCTGAACACATCGCTTACCAATGAGTTGACGCCTCCCAGGATACTGGTCTTAGTGAACGATACCGGGATGGTTTCAGCAGGAAACTACACGATGAGCTTCTACGTTGTAAACGCCAGCGCAGACAACATAACACTCTTCTTCCCCGGGAGCCTTGAGATGAGTAGCGGGGTTAGCAGTGGGTTGAACAAGATAATACAGTATACTGTACAATGGTTCATGGTGAGCCGTGAAATAGTTGGAAGGCTCCCGGTTGACGCTACAGCTTGGTGGCTCAACCAGACTATGATGTCACTCAGCAACATAGCAAACCTCTTCCTCGCGAACCCCAATGTAACAAGTATCCTAGTCTACGTACCACAGATGATTATACTGAGGAATGCTGTAAACGGCAACCCCTCCACGGAGCTCGTTAACGCAGTCTACTCTGGATTCAAGTCCATGCTACTGGATATCTCGAACACCTATAAGGGTTCACTACTAGCAGTATTCAGCCCTGGAGACAAGAGTGGAAACGGGTACCTAGTTACAGTTGGAGGCAGTGCACAGCTAGACATGGTGTTCACCAGTAGCCAACTGGCCTCGCTCCTATGGTCCACGGGCTCTCTGACCCCCGTGGGCTCAAGCATACTCCTCAAAGTAATAGCTGAGAAAAACAATGAGGTAAATGATTTAACCAGCAGACTCAACGAGTTAAACATCACACTGTCATCACAGAACCAGAAGATAAATGAGTTGAACCAGGAGCTTGCAGCATGTAGATCCGAGAACACTATTCTAAACACTGAGGTAACCAGTGTAAAGACGGAACTCGAAAAGGCTCAATCACTCTACAACCAGGCATATACATATATAACACTAGGTATAGCGGTTACCTTAGCCATAACTGCATTAATAGGGTTCCTCGTAGTTAAGACTGTAAGTAGGAAACAATAGAGTGAACTTAAGGATTTTTCAAATATCCCATAATCATCCATCCAGCCCTATACGTGTCAAGGGTAAGTTAATAGTTGCTGACTCAATATGTGAACTGGAGGATTCTCAGTGCGATTAGTATTATGGATATGAGGGATACCAGTATATTCAGCACTATACTATCGCTTCTAGCTATCTTCAGGGAGATCGAGTATTCTGAGAACGGGTAGAATAAGTGTACTCCCTGGATATTGAGAACATCGCTTAATATATGCGTGAGCCATCCAAGCGCCACCGCCTTGGGGATCAGCTCGTTTCTCACTCCGATGTGATCTAGGATTATCGTCACCACGATTGTGAACACCGCTAGCGCAAATATATTGTGCAATGTTTTACGGTGCCCTAGGTGTAGGTCGAGATCCGGTATCAGAGCCGATGCCCCGGATACCATGGAGGCCGCGATGGAGGATAATGCATCATAACCTACGTATAAGCCTACTGCAGCACCGAGAAGCAGGTGTGTAACCCCCTTCACTACCCCTACTCCCTCCCACCAGTGTTTTTTCCAAGCACCCTGACCCCGGCTGGTTCCCCGACCACAACGATGTCAACCAGGTTTGAAGGGAATATACCTGTTTCAATCACTCCATGTACTAGTTTAAGCGTGTTGTGGAGAGATAAAGGGTCTTCAACAGGCTTTAAAAGCCTGTAGTCAACGATAAAGTTCCCATTGTCAGAGACCACTGGGCCATCCTTCCCAGTACCCATTCTCAGCAATGGCTCGCCATACCCTAGCTCCTGTAGCTTCCTGATAACATATTTCACCGAGACAGGTACAACCTCTATCGGAATAGGTTTAACGTATATGTGGTTAAGCCCAGTATACTTAGTGTAGTCAACCACATACATCCTAACCCTACTACGTACAGCAAGGGATTTCTCCCTTAGGAAGGCCCCACCCCTCCCCTTGACGAGGTCTAGTTTTCCCGAAACCTCATCGGCTCCATCAATGTATAGATCGATATCATCGACTCCAGCTGGATCGACAGCCGTGTTAAGTCCGAGGGATACCAGGTGGAGGAGTGTGTCGTGGGATGAGGGGACCAGTATTCTCTCGGTGAAGAAATCCCTGCACTTAGTGATCAACAGTTTCACAGTCGAACCCGTACCAACCCCTACTACCAAGGCATCACCATATTTCTCATATAGATGCCTACAGGCATAGTCACAGGCATTTAACTTCGCCTGCTCAATAATGCTTGAAGCATCCATATCAAGCACCAGGTGCTCCCGGTTAGTTGAAAGCCGACATACGTTGAATATAAATGATAGAGTAAGATTAATTATTTATCGAGTAATAAAGCATGACAAGGGTGCGTGCATGTGAAAGCATATATCTCAGTCGATCTCGAGGGATTACCGGGAGTATCCTCCTTGACGATGCTTAACCCAGGTAACACACAATTTAATAGAGCTGTAAAAGTCCTGACAAGGCTATTAAACACTGTGATAGATGAACTGGCTACCCATGGCTTCGACGCAATATATGTCGCTGATAGCCATGGATTAATGACGAACATAGATTACTTGGAGTTGGACAGTAGGGCTGAGCTGGTACAGGGTTATCCACGTCAATTCAGCATGGTGACGCTACTGGACTCAAGCTTCAATGCAGCGCTATTCATCGGGTACCATGCGGCAGCGGGGACCCCCCACGGAATATTGGATCACACAATGAGTGGTAGAACCTTCACGGAGATAAGGGTTAACGGTGAAAGGGTCAGCGAGTTCATCTTGAATAGTCTGTACGCCGGAGAACACAACGTCCCCGTGGTACTCTTAGCCGGGGACGAACACCTCAGAGCCGAGGTTGAAAAATATTCTCCCTGGACGATCTTCGTCCCCCTGAAGAAGGGTGTATCAAGGTATAGTGCATCATACCCTGGCATAGACAAGGTTACAGAGGCTCTCAGAGAAGGGGTGTCTAAAGCAGTGAAGAAGCTGAAGAAAGGAGAGGTCCAGCCTCTCAAGTGGAGCAAGCCGTTCAAGGCCGAGCTAACGCTCAGGGATTCCCTTATAGCCGATATACTCGAACCCCTACCAATATTTAAAAGGATAGATGCATACAGGGTCGAGTTCACAGCGAACACGGCCAGCGAGCTACTAGGCTACATAGAGCTCATCGCCCACCTTGGCTATGGTGTAGACTCCTTGAAAAACAATATTAAATAGCGTGTTACAGCCGAGAGCAACACTCTTCAGGACAGGGGGATGTCAGAGGACTGAAACTACTTTTGTTTACTGAAGACAGATGCATTCAGGTACTCACTCACTATCTCCCAGAGGACGTCTTTTACCTCTACAGGTGTCTTCGCATTAACCAGTTCCCTTAGATGTACCTCTACATTAACAATTATCTCCTCAACCTGATGATACCCCATCTCCATCAGCCTTCTTCCCTCGAGGATGGTTGCGACATCGTCGGCTACTTTAACCACTATGGATTCAAGGGTTTCACCGCTTGAGAGCTCGTTGTAAAGGGATTCATACTCCTGTATACCCAGCTCTTTGATCGCTTGGGACTCTATTATCGAGAAGTATTCCTCCGCGTTAGCTTTGACAAGCCTTATTATGTCGCCTGTGACCGCCTCTGGTACATCATGTATTATACTCATGGATAGAGTGCGCGCTTTATCGAGCCTGATATTCCTCGACCATAGTTTCTCAGCTATATCCATCGCTATGATTGATGTAAGGAAGATATGCTCGGCAACACTCTCCGCGATAACGGGGGGTACACCTCTCAGAAGCCAGCCGGTTCTGGGTATGTGACGCAGGTTTAGAATATACCTGGTGTTCAATGACAATACACCCTACTGGCTCAGAAGCCCAGTATCTCATCCCATAGATCCCGGCTTGCAACCTTCACCGCTACAGCCCGCTTCCTAGTCTTCTCAAAGAACTCCGCAGCAACCTCGGGGAATAGGCAGTAGGTGAGTACATCCTCCTCCTTACTATAATACCCCTTCTCCTTAACGGTTTTATAGCATTCCTCATACATGGGCTTCAATAGGTCGGCCGGGCGCACCTCAATAGGTTTCTCATTACCTAGAACCAGCCTTATAATCTCCTCTTTTATTGGTGCAGGCGGCCTGCCATACAGCCCCTTCACATAGTCCCTGACCTCCTTAGTCACAACCTTGTAACGGCCGTTTATAACGTTGAGAACAGCTTGGGCCCCCACAATCTGTGAGGAGGGGGTGACTAGTGGAGGCCATCCCAGGTCTTCCCTGACGCGCTTCACCTCCGCTAATACCTCTTCCAGCTTATCCTCTGCCCCCAGCTGCTTAAGCTGCATGATGAAATTGGTTATCATACCGCCTGGCACCTGGTGCTCAAGGACATTGGGGTCCGGGATGAAGACCTTTATGTTTATTAGGTCCTTGTACTTGGTGAAAACAATCTTCTCCAGGTAACTGCTTATCTCCCCCACCACCTTTAGATCTATCTTTGGCCTATTCTCAGGAGGGAGCGCGTGATAGACTGTCTGTATACCTGGTTGACCTGAGCCGAATGCTAGGGGACTTATCGATGTATCGATGAAGTCTGCTCCGGCTTCAACAGCTTTAACATATGTGGCTACAGCTAGCCCACCTGTGAAATGTGAGTGAATGTCAACAGGTATCTTTAACCTCTCCTTTAACGCTTTAACCAGCGTATATGCTGTATATGGGTCTAGTATACCTGACATATCCTTTATCGTTATATGGTCTACCTCCAACGCAGCGAGCTCCTCGGCTATCTTCAGGTAGTGCTCTATGGTGTGAACAGGGCTTATAGTATACGTTATCGTGCCCTGGACTATAGCGCCAAGCTTCTTGGCCTTAGCTATGGATGTCCTCATATTCCTTACATCATTTAATGCATCAAAGATCCTGAATACATCTATGCCATTCTTGTAGGAGAGCTCGACAAACTTTTCCACGACGTCATCCGGGTAATGCCTGTATCCAACCAGGTTCTGTCCACGTAAAAGCATTTGAAGCTTGGTCCTGTGGACTCTTTCACGTATAAGCCGTAATCTCTCCCAGGGATCTTCATTCAAATACCTTATCATGACGTCGAATGTAGCTCCACCCCACATCTCGATACTGTAGAAACCTGCCTTATCGATCTTCTCGAGAATGGGGATCATGTCCTCGGTTCTTAAACGGGTTGCAATCAATGATTGGTGAGCATCTCTCAGTGTTGTATCAACTATTTCAACCACTAATATCACCCATTGAAACATGTAGGGGAAAGCCTTATTCTATTCTAATCCAAGTTAATTATTATCGATATATTTAATATCTGTATTATAAAGACTAGCGTACCCGAGAAGGAAGCCCCTAGCAAGAGATCCCTAGCTAAACTACATACTACACGATGAGATATATTAAAAATTACTTATAGGGATAGATTACTGGTGAACTAAAATACATCATCTTTCGCCAACAAACTCCGCGAGGCGTTCTATGCCTTCAACAAGGTTTTTCTCATCCATTGTGACGAATGTTATTCTGAGATGGTTTACACCGGCTTCACCGAATATGGAGCCGGGTAGCATTGCAACGCCTTTCTCCTCTATAAGCTTCATCGTGAACTCCACGTCACTTAACCCCTTCTTCTTGATGTAGTATGACATATCTGGGAACAAGTACATGCTTGCAACGGGCTTCTGTATCCTTGCATGAGGCAGGTTCCTCCTGAAAGCCTCATATGCTGCGTCCCGGCGTCTCTTATACACTGGGATCACGTCGCGGAGGTATTTCTCCTTGAATCCCTGGGAGAGATAGTAATATGCCATCCACTGCATCGGTACGGGGGCGACTATACCTAGCACACCCTTCAGCTTAGTCATCTCTGATATAGTGTTGCCCGACCCGTACACGTATCCAAGCCTACCCCCTGGTATTGCTATGTCTTTACTGAATGAGCCGACGACGACTATATTATCCATGGATGGAGCAAGCTTCTCAAGCCATAGGTGTTCTTCCTCATAGACTAGGTGCTTGTATGCAACGTCATATATTATCCAAGCCTTCTTCTCGTAGGCAACATCTACAATAGTCTTCCCTACTTCACTGCTAAGTATTCTACTAGTTGGGTTATCAGGGCTGGCCAGGAGTATTGCCTTAGCCTTCGAGCCTAGCTTCTCCTTTATACACTCTGGATCAGGGTTGAACCCATTTTCAAGGGTCTGTCTACAAGTCTCCACCTTTAAGCCGGTTAGCTTAGCGAGATCCCAGTATACGCTGTAGGATGGATCAAGTAGTAGCAGTGTATCCCTTTCATCGAGGAGTGTATATATCGATAGGACTAATCCATCGGCTCCTCCAGTGGTCACGAGGATGTCCTTTGGCTGGACATCTATACCTCCATACCTCTTTAAGTCATCCGAGATAGCTGCCCTTAGCTCCGGCAACCCCTGTGTCGATACATATCTGAAGTGTTTAAAGGGATCCTTCCTAACCATCTCTATGAAGTATTCGAGGGCCTCGCGATCCGGTGGGAGGCCAGGCTGCCCGGCCGTGTAGTTATATACCTTGACGCCCTGTCTAGATAGCTCCTCTGCCTTAGCGATGAGAACTCTCTGAGGGTTGACTGGGAGACTTAACACCCGTCTAGATATATTCAACGGCTAGACACCTCTAGAGTGATACATACTATCTATATATAGCCATAAATATATAAACACATTCAACCAGGACTCCGCAAATATGTTCTTATAAAAGAATCATTCAATCCAACCAGTTAGATATGGCAGCAATGATCCCGTGATCCTACGATAGTTTCCAGACAAAAGGTGTGATTAGCTCGCTCCCCGTAAAAACCCTGTGTACTACAGGCCTCCCCAATGGCCGCATGACATGCTTAAACACGTGGAGCGGTGGCTGGTAGCACATGGCTTGAATATCTCTAGGCACCACTATCTCCTCCTTACTGAGCTCCAGGCTCTTATAGCCGCAGTGCCTGCACTTAAACCCCTTACCCTTCCCAGCGCTCTCCATCCTCCTACCGCATTTGGGACATAATGGGTTCAACTTAATGGTTTTCCGGGCCAGCTCTATCACACATATCTTCTCTAGGTTTAATGTTGCTCCATGGGACCTACTCCCAGGTCTCACACACCCCATCACCTCCACCTTGTCACCAGGTTCCAGCTTCTCCACTACATCCCTGAAACGTTTCGTTGGCTCGTAGACTGCTACATCCATACAGCACTCGTTACATACCTTGAAGACGAGGTGCCCTCCTTGTATACGCCGGGGCTTCGATGAGACAGTACCAGTCAGCCTCACACACATATATGGGTGTACATCACACACTGTATCCACCGGATGTAGATGGCTATCAGTGTGCTGGTTTGTCCGGAAGACAGCCATGTATTCCACTGGTTCAAACACCCTGAGGTATTTAGACGCATCTATGAGGTCCCATGGATACTCTCCTCTAATCCCGTAGAGAACGGGATCCGGGCCCCTTGGGATTATCAAGGAGCGTTTCGACTCGTAGTCGTAGTTGAGTATTGTTTTCCCCTGGGTCGCCTTATCCATTTCCATTATACTGTTTTCATCGATCATCCTGGGTTTACCAATGTATTCACGCGTCCTATAGGCTATCAACTCATATGTATAGTCTCCACTGAGCATCTGGATGCCTATGGCTGCTAAGGCGCCTATCACGCCTCTCCTACCCCTTGGAGCGTGAACCCGTATCCTCTCGCCTAGCCTCCCAATTACTCTTAGAGCGTAGTCTAATGGGATGAAGTCGTATAGTGCTTTCTCCCCATACTTCTCCAGGAACCCTGGTACATCCCCTATAAGGAATACTAGTGAGGGCTGGTGCTTGGGGTTAGAGTATTCAGCCACGTATTCATCGACCTTGTTCTCCACGTGTTCAATAACATCCACTAGATCGCTTTCACTAGCGACGCTTAGCCTTATAGCGACGGCGCCGTTTCCCCTGGTCTTCCATGGAACAGCCGGGTTCAGCCTGATGAGGTTCAAGTAGTCTGTGAACCATGTGTTCCCTTTGCCTGAGAGCTCGTGGACTATTTGGACAGCTATATGTGTTGTACAGCCACCCATGGGGGAATCAATGTCATCTAACCCTATGTGGAGCCTAATGCCCTCCACTACCTAGCCCCCTTTCCTAGCGAGGCATAGCATACCTCCTACTATCAGGGGTAGCGTTATCGTTGCATCAGCGTATACTACTATATGCTTACCCGTAGGCTTGAGCTTCCCCCAGCTAATCGCCTCCCTCGGTTGTGCCCCACTCAAGCTCCCATCGTACTCTACAGCAGTGGTAATGTATACCGCGTAGTCTAATCCATCCTTCATCTGGGCCCACCATATGGTGTGATGCTTACTGATCCCCCCGCCGATAATCAAGGCTCCAAGCCTCTTAGCCGCGAAAACCATGTCTATTATCTTCTTCTCATCGCTTATCAAGTCTACTTCAACACCGGTGGATGCATGGTTGAAGACTATCTGCGACCCGAAGCTGCCGTCGAATATGCCTGGGACGAAGACCGGTATGTTTTTCTCGTAAGCGGCGCGTAGTATACTGTTTTTATCGCTTATCCTCTTACCTGCCTCATAGAGGAGTTCGCTGACACTCCACTTCTTCTTTATAGCTCCGATCTCTTCGAGGAGTTTCCTTGTAAACTTCTCAACGGCTAAACCATAGTTCTCCAGGGGGATCAATATGTTGCCGAGCCTATGGATCTCAACACTCCTCAGTAGTGCATCATCATACATCCAGTCCCCCTTGTAGTATGCGTGCCCCGTGCCTCTAGCTATATCATGATCTATCGTACCACACGTCGTCACCACAGCATGGAAGAACCCGTCCCTAATCAACTGCGCCAGTAACCCCCTTAAACCTGTTGAAACAATGTTGCCTGTGAAGGCAAGGAACCGGGTTGCCTCACTATCCCTGGTCATCTCATTGAGTATCTGGCTCGCCCTATAGACATGCCCGGCCATGAAGCCATGGGCATCCCCGAGCTTCTCCACGAGCTCGCAGATTGTTATCTCCGGTGTTATAGTGATATCTCTTACAACCTCGCCGAGCAGTCTGCTTCTCAACTCCTCTATGTTGAACTCCTCTGGCATATGATCCACCATTATCCGCCACCCACTCAATAATTTTAGCCAGGTATATTATAGTTTCATTATAGAGTCCAAGCAATCATAGAGTGAATGGTGGCATAGGTAGTGGGTTCACCCCTAGAGAAGGAGATATTATTAAGGATACTTAAATCAAGGAGAATACTGGTTGACGAGGTTCAGGCAGCCTATGGTGTGGTCGATGACGTGCTTGACAAGCTCCTAGGGGACAACAGGGACTTTATCACGGTTAACGGTAGAATGATAATAGTTGATAAGCCACTTGAACTTGCCTTGAAACTCCTAGATCAAGGAGTAAGCGTGAAAAGGGTAAGCGAGGCACTGGAGTGGAGGGACTTCGAGAAACTGGCATCCACTATAATGAGTGGGCACGGGTACATTGTTGAGACAAACGTATTCCTCTCAAGCCCTGTGAGATTCGAAATAGATGTAGTAGGAGTGGATCCGGTGAGCAGGCTCGGGATACTCGTAGATTGCAAGCAATGGTCCCATAATACTAGGCGGAGGTTGATCGAGGCAGGAACCAGGCAGATTGAACGCCTAGGAAAGCTTATCTCACACTACGAACATGTTAGAAGCAGGTACAGGGTATTCGATTACATGAGAGAAGCCATACCATTAATTCTAACACTACAGACACCTGTTGTAAGGATATACGAGAACGTGTTATATGTAAGTATAAGGGAGTTCAACGACTTCCTGAATAATATCAGGTACGTGATTGAGTCATTCAATATAAAGCCTTCCCCAACTCCACTTAAATGATGGGCCTCCAGTTATAAGCTGTCTCTCTCCTGCATCAGTTTCACCGGGGTTTAGTAAAACAATGGTTCGCAACTTTTTTAAATAATTTTAAAACCATATTTACGCAGGTGTTATACTTCATGAGTAGTGAAGTCATTGCTGATACTTACAGTAGGAAGATAATGTTGCTTAAGACGCTTGACAGCATAATAGACTTCTCTAAGGCCAGCAGCCAGCTCTCCATAGTGTTATATTTATATAATACTAAGACACCTGTTGGTGTGTCTGAGTTAGCCAGGGTTATTGGTGACACTAGGAAGAGTATTCTCGATAGTCTTAGAAAGCTCGAGAAGAAAGAATTGATTTCTAAAACCATGGTTAACGGCGAACTCCATATATCGTTAAGCCAGAAAGGAGAAGAGTATGTCAAGAAGCTGATAGAGCTGTTTCACCCGATTAAGGTTAGCGATGACCAACAACTGCTCCAGGTACCTGTTAGATTAAACCTAGCTAAAGAAGTGATAACATCACTGAACCTATATAAAATAATTGTTAAGACGGGTCTCTCCAGGAAGGGATGGCTCCTCGTTGACGAGTTGAAGAACCTGGTTGGAGATGAAAAGATCCTCACTATAATACTGGACTCATTCACGATGCCGCCTACAAGGATACTAAGACGGATCAAGATTGCGGGAAGAGATGCAGTTGAATTAGATAAAATGGGGCAGGAAATATTAAGGAAGAGCCCCCATTATACTGTTTTTAGAAGCAACAGCATTTACAGACTACTCGTCAGATTAACCGGCTCTCCCTGGGTCTTCGAGATAATGCGGTTCCTCTCAATAACCAGCTTCGTGTTCCTCGCATTAAGCATTCTACTACTAGTTGCCAATGCGCCTACGGTTTTAATTGCTGTAGGATTCCTAACCGCGTTAATATTCTTATCCCTAGGCATCACGGTCAGCTATATAAAGGTAGAGTAACCTGTGAAAAATGAATCGTGGGGATCAGGGAAGGTGGGATCGATTCACTACATTACTGCTATTCCAACAAGATCCATTAAACTATTATATCCCAAGTCAATCAACCATTTGTGGAGTCCGCTCAGTATTTCATCCACGATATTCTCATTCCAGATCAAAGCTGTACCCACCTGCACAGCCCTAGCCCCGGCTAGCATGAGCTCTGCTACATCCATCCATGATGACACGCCTCCAACCCCTATTATCTCAGCCCTGTACTCCCTGTATACGTCGTATACCACTCTCACAGCTATTGGATGAATCGGTGGCCCCGAGAGGCCTCCATACTTGTTACTCAGCACAGGCTTTAAAGTGTATACATCTATGCTCATAGCTTTCACAGTGTTTATCAGCGTTAAGGCTTTCACGCCTGCCTCGAGGGCTTTACCAGCTGACTCGATTACTCTATCTGTTAACCCTAGCTTAGCTATCACAGGTAAGGATGCTACAGATACTGTATCCTTTACTATTCTGTAAACCAGCATGGGATCACTGCCCAACTCAAGGCCGTAGCCTTCCGCATGGGGGCAACTAAGGTTTAACTCGACTGCATCCACGCCAGCCTCGCTAGCTAGCTCGGCAAGCTTTACAAACTCCTCCACACTGGAGCCACCGATGCTGAGGATCAGTGGTTTACTAAGTTCCCTTGCCTTCCTAGCTAGAACCGGAATCACTCTGGCCCCGGGATTCGCTAAGCCTACTGCGTTTAGGAGCCCGTTATTCCTTAACTCAACAATAATGGGTGGGGGATACCCTTCCCTAGGATTCAACGTTATAGTCTTGGATACAAGGGCTGAGAAACCCTGCTTAGCCAGTATCTCAAGGTGCTCAGGCTCCGAGCCCAGTATACCGCTTGCATTCATAACAGGATGCTTCAGCCTTAGCCCAGCTATACTTGTTTCAAGCACTTCAACCACCCTTGAGGAAACCCTCTATATCACGGCACCTGAAGACTGGGCCGTGCTTGCATAGTAGGAGGGGATGGGGTTTCAGGACACATGAGCCACATGCCCCAACCCCACATTTAACAAGGGTCTCAGTGTTGACATACAGCTCTATACCAGTATCACTGAGCAGGCTACATACCTCTCTTAGCAAGCCCTGCGGCCCAGAGGCTATCACTAGATCCCATTTACCCGGGTTCTCATGGATCACCCTGGATGCAAGCATTGATGCTCTACCACAGTAGCCAGCGCTGCAGTCCTCGGTCGCGACATATATTGCGGTATCCTTGTTTACAGTGTTAAGTAGACTCCTAGGGTTGAATAACTCGTCTCCCCCTCTAACACCCCATACCAGGTCTACTGAAACGCCTTCTTCACATGCTTTCCTAGCAAGATAGAAGAACGGAGCTATCCCTGAGCCCCCCGCTATAAACAATATCCTCTTATAGCTCCACGGCTTAAACCCTGCACCATAGAAGCCCATTACTCCTAGGAAACCACTGTGAAGCCTGATCAATGCCCTTGACCCCTCTCCTCTTTCCTTCACGATTATCACTACCTCACCATTACTGAAGTCCGCTACACTCATTGGCAGCAAGTCTACTCCGGGCACCCATGCCAGCAGGAATTGAAATGGTAAGGGTTCCTTGATTCCATCGCTGAGTATCTTGATCCTCTTTAGATACAGTGTCTTGCTAAGCTTCTCGGAGCCAGTTATCTTAGCCGGGTAGTACACCCTGGTTCACCGTTCTTCCTGCTGAGTACTTGTCAAGGTACTCAAGTAGCTCACGGTATGTTGCCTCGTTGATTAATCCATGAGCGTAGAGATCCCTGAAGACCTCTCTCGCTGTTATTAACCGGAATAGCTCGATACCCCTGGAAGCAAGTACCTCACGAGCTCCCTGCTCCCTGTCAACGAGGACAGCTACTCTTACCGGTATCCCGCCTGCTTCCAATATTGCTTCGACAGCCTTCAGTATCGAGGAGCCCGTTGTAGATACATCGTCAAGTATCAGGGTTCTCAAGCCAGTTACATCTCCCTCGATCAGCGAGCTGGTTCCATGGTTCTTCTTTTCCATTCTGACATATGCCATCGGCTTATTTGTGAGGCATGAGACATATGTAGCTAGAGGTATTCCTGCTGTCGCGACACCCACTACTACATCGATATCGTCGAGTTTTACTCTACGTGTTAGCTCCAGGATGATCATCCTAGCGAGATCCGGGTACATGTATAGTCTCCGCATATCGATGTAGAATGGGCTCTCTATGCCTGAGGATAGCTTGAACCTCCCTATCTTCACCATGCCCCTCTTATAGAGCTCAATGCTTATCCATGACACTTCGACCACCTCTTCAACTGTATCTCCCTAACCTCCCTGGCTGCTTCACCAGGATTCTTTGAACCGGTTATCAGCCTACCTACTATCTCGTAATTGGCACCCACGCATAGTGCTGAGCCGGGTTCAGCTCCCTGGATCCCTATACCTGGCGAGTATATCTTTATTGATCCGCCAAGCCTCTCCCTCGCATACCTGATTACATTCGGCCTCGTAGCTGGTGCGACAATGCCTTCAACTCCTGCTTTCACTGCTAGATCTAGGAATTCATCGATATGCTTATCTATGAATTCCCGTGAGCCATCATGACTCATGGATGCCACTAATATAACGCCTATCCCTGTAACCATGGATGTCTTCACAAGGGTCTCTAATGCACCATTATATCCTACAAAGGCATGGGCTATAACAGCGTTTACACCAGTGTTTGCGAGATGCTTGACCGTAGTACTCATTATGTCCCCTATATCCGCTAGCTTCAGATCCGCTATAATCGGCTTCTCCGTGAGCCTCCTCAGCCTTCTAATCCCTTGTTTACCATGCTTTAGAATGAATGGGATACCTATCTTATAGCCTGAAACATACTCATCGACTTCCCTTACAAGGATATCTATCCTCTTGTCTTTCTCCTCCCTTACAGGTGGGTCAATTGCAACAACTAACATGAAGCCCGCTTTAGCTATGTAAACCAGGACTTAAAAATATTCTAGCTACTATACCTTTCAAGTGCCTCTCTTATCCTGTATGGATCCAGATATAGCTCTGAAGCCTTGATCTCCCTTAGTATCCTTAACGACTCCTCGTAGACATCTCCCCCTCTCGCCTTAGCTAAGCCGTACAGAGTCTCAGTGAACGACCATGGGTAGAATATCCATGCCCATTCATCGATTTTCTCAACGTAGTAATCAGGCTTGAATGAACTTGTGGACTTATAGTGTACAACGGCTGTCTCAACGAGGTCGGCCCCTAGATCCCTTATTAGCCTGGTTATCCTGGTTAAAGTAGCTCCCGTATCAACTACTTCATCCACTACTAGCACCTTCCTATTTTTAAAATCTGGTGGTTCATGTATTGAGATCTCCGGCTCACTACGTATCTTACCACCGATCCCCCATAGCTTTGACCTTAGGACCACTAGGTCTTCTACACCAAGCACATCGCTGATTATTCTAGCCGGTATTAATCCTCCCCTAGATACGGCTATCACTGTATCGTATCGCTTCCCGCTATCAAGTACCATGGATGCAAGCCTGTAGCATAACTCTATGGCTTTACTCCATGGTATGTAGATGATCCTCAAGTCCACACCGCCTCAGCAGGGCTCTATAGTGCTGGGAGGCTTGGATGTGATAGCATAGGTAACCATTGTCACATCCTGGATACTATTAGTGATCCTCCTACTAATCTCATCTAGTACATCATAGGGTATCTTTGAGTAGTCGGCAGTCATCCCGTCAACGCTTTCGACTATTCTAACGGTGACTATGTAACCGTGGCTTCTAGCATCACCCTTTACCCCGACCCATCTATCATCGCCTATAACGGCAAAGGCCTGCCACACTCTACTGTATAACCCATACTCTCTGAGCACATCCTCAACTATCTTAGAGGCCCTCCTACACACATCCAGCTTCTTCTTTGTGAAGACACCTGTAATCCTGACAGCTAACCCAGGTCCTGGAAACGGATGTCTCTCGATTATTTCACGGGGAACACCGAGTAACCTAGCTATCTCTCTCACCTCATCCTTGTAGAGGAAACGCAGTGGCTCCAATATCTTAACCCTACCCCTAAACCACTCGGGTAATCCTCCGACGTTGTGGTGTGATTTGATCACTGAGGCTGCCTTACGGGTTCCACCACTCTCGATTACATCAGGGTATGTTGTACCCTGTAGGAAGTATTCAGCACCTTCTTTTTCAATGATTTCAGAGAATATTCTCGCAAACTCTTCACCTATTACTCTACGCCTCTCCTCGCAGTCAGTGGAGCCCTCGAGCTTCGAGATGAATCTCTCCCCGGCATCCACTATTAAGGGGTTTAACCCAAGTTTCTCGAGGGATGTGACAACAAGCTCTCTTTCCCCCTCCCTCAGTAAACCATGATCAACTAACACGGGTATTAATTTATCGTTGAAGAGTTTCTTCCCTATCAAGGCTGTAACAGTTGAATCTATGCCGCCGCTGACACCGACAACGGCTACACCATTCCTGGTTACCTCCCTGCCGAGTTCATCAATTATGTACCTGTAGTAGTTCTCGGTCCTCCAAGCCCTTTTCGCATTAATGATCCCGAGGAAGTTATCCAGGAGCCTCCGGCCTTTCACAGTGTGATGTACCTCTGGATGAAATTGGACACCGTAGACAACCCTGTTGTTCACGACTGCTTTAATAGCTGCCACCACTTTATTCTCGCTTTCAGCTAGTAATGTAATGGAGTCGGGGAGGTCTTCGATGCATTCGCCGTGGCTCATCCAGACTACCTCGCTGTTGCCCCATCCATTAAATAACGCATCACTACTCAGTATCTCCACGGTGGTTCTACCATACTCGCTGCACCCTGTAGACAGCTTGGCACCGAGGAGGTATCCTATTAACTGGTGGCCGAAGCATATTCCTAGTAATGGCTTATCTCCCTCCATGAGGATCTTCCTAGCTGTCTCCACGGCGTCTTTGTCAAGGCTTTTCACGCTTAAATGGCTGCCTGATAATATTACCGCGTCATAGTCCTCGATGTTAACGCGATTTAAATCCCTGTAGAAGACTATCTCGGAGTATACTTCGAGTTCCCTGATTCTCCTAGCTATTAAATGTGTGTACTGCCCACCGTAGTCCACTATCAGGATCCTGCTTCCAGGTATATTGATAATGTTTTCCCGTGTCATGATGAATAGTATAGCCGGCTATGTCTTAAAAACAGGGTTTAAATGGTTTTCATGTATAAAATCATTGTTTCACAGGCCCGGTTTTACATTAAATCTATTAAAAATCCATCGAGGCCGGATTACTCAACTATATAGCTGTCCTCACATATGGAATAGGTCTTCACCTTCCTTCCAACCCCCTTAACCACGTGCTTGCCGCATACAAGCCCGAGCTCCTCAAGAGATTTAAGCGCCTTATACACTCCTCTAAGGCTGTATCTCCCGAGGATCCTCCATACCTCGTAGGCTGTGAGCTCAGATTGCTTCTCGAGGATCCCAAGTATCTCGGAGCCCAGCTTACTTAGATTCCTTCTTTGCCTAACATGTTTCTCGCCAACAGTGATCACAGCTATGGAGTTACCAATGGTTTTCGCGACAGCGTATGCCAGTGCCGAGACCATCTTCGTTCTTACACCTATACGGCTTAATTCAAGTAGTGCTTCCAATGCCTCAGCCTTATCGACCTCTTCTATTTTAACACTGTTACTACAGTGTTCTATGAGCCAGGGTTTCTCAGCACCCTTCACCATAGCCCCCATGATCACGTATCCTGGATCTATGCCTAGATAGCTGAGCTCTTTGAGGGCTTTGCAGAGCGAGAAGGCTAGGGTACCTGTTTCAACCGGTACAATAACGTTTTCAGCCCTGAGTTTCCTCTCATATATCTCGAGCAATATAGTCTTCAATCCCTCTATAGTTAGTGGATTAATGTAGGGGATGCCCGCTTCCCCTGTATCACCTATTTTTATGGTGAAGCCAGCCCTGTGAATACTGATTAATTCATCAACGTCAGCGTTAAAAGGATCCTTGATTACTATGCTTCCCTTAACCAATCTACGCGTATAATACGTAACGGAGTAAGCGAAGTCCTCGACATACTCGACGCTAATGATTTTTCTACCCGTAGAAGCTAGGTAACTGGCAATAATGCTTGACGCTCTATCAGAGTATGAGCCCGTGGGATTCTTTCTCTCGTTTTTAACTAGTACTCCATTCACCACTCTAAGCGGTGTAAGCCCCTCGCCCATCGATATCTTACGGGGAAACCCTGGTAGAAGACCCCTATACCTCCAGATACTCGCCTCATTCCTCTCTATACTTAGGGAGGCTCTCTCATACTCTAGAACAGTTACACCTCCACATACAGGGCATTTAAGATGTAACCCTTTCTCACTCCACCCGCATTTCAGACACCGTGAAAAAACCCATGTATCCTGGCCCAAGATACATTCCTCACACTATCTCTTAGCTTGCTGGATAATATAGTTGTAGAGCCTTATATCACCCGTTATCTCGGGATGGAATGTCACTGCGTACAGGTTCTTCTCACGTGCAGCAACACCATGCCTACCCAGCGAGGAATCGTTGAGGTAACCAGTTATCCTCGCAGGCTCACGCGCCTCGAGTATTATAGGAGCTCTTATAAACGCTGCCCGCACCTCCCCTATATCCTCAATATCGACCGTCGCAATGAATGATTCCCTTTGCCTCCCATACGCGTTCCTCATCATCCTGATATTCATTGCCCTGAGAGTATACTGTTTTGTCTCCCCAACAACCCTGTCGACCACCTCTTTAGCCAGGAGTATTGCGCCGGCACAGGTGCCTAGAACTGGTTTACCGGTCTCCATAAACTCCACTAAGGGCTTGCTGAGCATCCTGTTCTCTATTAATGAGCCTATTGTCGTGGATTCACCGCCTGGTATTATCAATGCATCAATGTCTGACAGCTCCTTTGAATGCTTAACGATCACTGGTTCAACTCCTCCAAGCGATTTGAGCACCTGGTAATGCTCAAGGTAGTCTCCCTGTAGAGCTAAGACGCCTATTTTAATCATGACTACACACCTCGCTCCTGCATCAACTCCTCGGGTTTAAGCCTCCTGATATCTATCCCGAGCATTGAAGCTTTCTCAGACACCATTTTCTGCGCCTCAAGCACCGTCTCCGGGTCATCCCAGTAAGTTGTTGCTAATACTATCCCTCGGGCCCTGGCCTCTGGATCATTACTCTTGAATATGCCTGAGCCAACGAAGACTCCATCGGCACCAAGCCACATCATTAAGGCTGCATCCGCAGGCGTCGCTATCCCTCCAGCTGCAAAGTTCACGACAGGCAGTCTCCCTAGTCTGGCTGTTAGAAGAGCAAGCTCGTAGGGAACTCGGTTCTCCTTCGAGTAAACCCATATCGCCTCTACATCTCCGTTCCTATAGTAGCCGTTGAGCATGTAGATATCCCTGTTTACGATCTTTATGTGTTTAACGGCCTCAGCTACGTTACCAGTACCCGGCTCCCCCTTGGTTCTGATCATTGATGCTCCCTCATAGATTCTTCTCAACGCCTCTGGGAGGCTTCTAGCACCATTAACAAATGGCGTCTTGAACAACCATTTATTAATATGGGCTTTCTCATCGACAGGCGTCAACACTTCACTCTCATCTATTAGGTCGACTCCAACTTCCTCTAGAACCCTGGCCTCAAATTCATGCCCTATCCTACATTTCGCTGAGACAGGTATAGTTATAGAGCTCATTACCTCCTCTATAACCTTTACATCAGCCGTTCTCGCGACACCTCCAGCCATTCTGACATCGTAGGGTAATTTATCAAGCACCATCACCCCTACAGCACCTGCCTCCTCAGCTATGATTGCCTGCTCGGGATTAGTCACATCCATGATGACCCCGCCTTTAAGCATAGATACAAATCCGTATTTCACCAGGGGTGTTGCTACCTCTCTCCCTGGAACAGGGTATCCCTCCTCCCTGAGTTTATCCCTTTGCTCTAAGAGCTTGTAGAGAAGGCTTCCTAGCTCCTCGAGGAACACGTAGGCATCAACAAGCTTCAATAGGGGTCACCAGATGTATTAATGCATTGCATTATAGGATAAACATTGTTGAACGTTCCCATGGATAAGGGTTCAGGTCTCATATAGGTTTATTTAAATTGGTTTCATCCCTTCATCCTTGTTCCCCCTGTATTCCTCTCGGGCTTGCATACGGCTTGAGGGCGTTCAGGGTGACATCACATCTTGAGTGCTTCAGGAATAGGTTTATGCATGCTACCCTATCCCTATCTCCGGTGAGCCCGTGCTCCGGGTTCTTGAGGATCCTGTGGTCTTCTCGAATCAGCCTCGCCCCCTTATCCCGAGTTTTTCGAGAAGAAGAAACACCTACACGGCAAAAATTATACAATAATATAATAATAGCAGAAGACTAACACCAACACATACAAACCATTATAAAACCAGAAACAACTTGATGAGGCCGGGTCTTCTCTACTTTGTAATTCATAATATATTCCACTCCTAGATATACTCACAATCGATTTAATCTTAATTAAAGTTTAAGTATACTCTATTCCATAATAGTATGTGGTGTCCCTTATTGAAGATCTGCAGCGTCAGTGAGATGAGGTTGATCGATGAGGAGGCTCAAAAATACGGGTTATCCAGTATTATATTAATGGAGGAGGCTGGTAGCGCCCTTTACACAGTAATACTCAGGGAATACGGTGTTGAAGGAAGAAGGTTCACGGTTATAGCTGGGACGGGCAACAACGGCGGCGACGCGCTTGTAGCTGCTAGGAGACTACATGCAGGCGGCGGATTTGTCGAGGTATTCATCGTGGGCAACCCGATTAAGATGAGTGAAGCAGCGAGAACCAACCGTGATATCCTGGTTAAAATGGGCATACCGGTTAAATACGTCTCCAGCGATGAGGAGGTCAGCGCACTCGAGGAATCCATCAATAGGGCAGACGTACTTTTAGTGGGATTAATAGGTATAGGGTTGAGGGGAGAGGTATCCGGGCTACCTAGAAGAATCATTGAATTAGTCAACTCTAGTGGAAAACCAGTTGTAAGTGTTGACATACCATCTGGTGTTGAAGGGGACACCGGACTAGTGAGGGGTGTAGCGGTTAAGTCAAGTATCACTGTCGCCTTCGGCATGCCGAAATATGGTAATATATTGTATCCAGGCTACCATTACTGTGGGAAGCTATATGTATCAATGCTCTCGTACCCGAGGGGCATCATCGAATCAGTTAGGGCTGAGTTGAATACTCCTGTGAAACTCCCTGAGAGGCCTAGATGGGGTCATAAAGGAGTATTTGGGAAACTACTCGCCGTAGCCGGCGCTAGATACTATTATGGTGCACCATACTATGTATCCCTATCATTCCTCAAGGTGGGAGGTGGATATTCTAGGCTAGCAGCACCTAAGGGCATCATACCCTATATAGCCTCCAGGGCTCATGAAGTAGTCTACATCCCCCTTGAGGAGACGAGTGAGGGCACCATAGCCCTCGGCAACCTCGAGAAGATACTGGGAGTCATAGAGGAACATAGCATAGATATTGTAGCAGTTGGGCCAGGGGTCTCGTTAAATAATGAGACACAGGAGCTCGTAAGAGAGCTCGTGGAGTCGATAGATAAGCCGGTTATAATCGATGGAGATGGGATAACAGCTGTATCCGGGAACCCTGATGTGGTGAAGAAGAGGAAGGCTCCCACTATCGTAACGCCTCACCCGGCCGAGTTCTCGAGGCTTGTTAACAAGCCTTTGAAAGAGGTACAGGAGAACCCGGTGGAGTACTTGAGGAAAGCATGTATGGAGCTAGGCTCCTACATAGTGTATAAGGGAGCCCATAGCATGATATGCTATCCGGATGGATACATATATGTGAATATGACGGGTAATCCAGGCATGGCTAAAGCTGGAAGCGGTGATGTACTCACAGGCGCTATAGCAGGGATGTATGGTATAGGGTTGAGGAACATCGGTGAAGCTGTGAGAATGGGGGTGCTTGTACACGGTCTCGCCGGGGATTTAGCAGCTGAGGATATAGGAGAGGATGGTGTCACCCCGGATACTATTATGGAGTATTTGCCTAAAGCTGTTAAGGTGTTAAGGGAGAATCCTGGCCTCATAGTTGATAAATACATGCCTAAACAAGTTTAAACCCATTGACTAGTTAGATAAATCCGGGTCCATGTTTGCACTATACTTGTACTTCTCATACTCTTCCTGGTTCCTGGGCTTTCTCATGACGTAGAGTTTCTCATGATATATGAGTAGAAAATCCCTGTCCTTGAGCCTAGACCATACCTCTCTTGTCGTCTTCATTTTATGCTGTATCTTCACCACCTCCTCCCTGAGGATGAAGCCTCTTCTTAAAAGAATCTCCAGTACATGATGGGATATTGGCACGTAGTATTTACGGATACGGGTATCCCCTATAAGTATTCCAAGATGTCCCCCCGGCTTTAAGACCCTATAGATCTCCCCAGTCGCTTCATTAAACCATTTAAGATACTCCTCTAGGCTGCTCGCCCTCGAGAGATCGCCGTCAACTCTACTGCTATACTTAATTATATTAAAATATGGCGGGTGAGTAATCACCAGATCTATTGTTTCATCCCTTACCCTGCTGAGCCTCCTGGCATCGCCATGATAGATCTCTACCACAGCCCTCCTAGCGTTCTCTAAGTCTATACTGCCTGCATCATTCGGCGGGTTCTCGAGGGTTTTTTCAAGCCAGTACAGCCTGTGGAGAGTAAGGATCACGGCCTCGTAGCTTATGTCGACGCCTATGCAGTTCCTGCCGAGGAGCTTAGCCTCTATGCAAGTGGTGCCAGAGCCGATCATGGGGTCTAGCACTATGTCGCCTGGGTTACTATACCTTTCAATCAGTAACCTAGCTACCTGGGGAGGCCAGTTACCCCTGTAGTCGCCTCTATGAGTAGCCCATGTACCCCTCTTAGGGAAACTCCATACTGTTGAGGAGGAATCAGGGAGTTCCTCGGGTAGCGGCATCATCCTCTTAACCTTAATGGGCTTTAATTCTATCTCCTCTCCCTCAACAATAACTGTGTTTCTCTTGGAGACGTAGTTCAGATACTCGTTGTAGTCAACGAGCCTCATTGATTACCCTACCAATGTATTAAGATATAGGGCCGAGAAATATATTTGTTGAAACAACGAATATAATCTTTTAGACGATCAATCCTTATACCATGCCTTCATGTATCAGTCTATATCTAAATTCATCGGACACGACTGGTTCATCCTACTTTACCATCTTTCTATATTGAATAGTATCTCTAGTAGGTTCTTAGACCATTTAAACCTCACCTTACCTATTTTCATCCTACCTATGTTCCTCGTAGAGGGTATGCAGTATGAATGACATCAGCAATGAGGTTAGAACCCATACAGCACTCCACGTCCTTAAAGGCACTGCCGTGAAAGTACTCGAGGAAACGCGTTATGGGCTGCCTCAACATGTGTTGAGGGAAGCATGGAGGACTTACTGTACAGTTTGACCCATAAACTCAGCGATGACGAGGTGGAGGCCATTTATGGAATATAAACGCATGCAATAAGCAACACCTACCCTTGTTAACCAATGAAGTAAGCGGTGTTAACCGGTATTTTCTACATATCTCCATATGGGTCTTCATCACATCATCTCTGGCTGAGTTCCAGTGTTTTAGGATTTCAGCAGTATTCTATGGCTTGACTACAAGAATGCTTCTACCACAGATCAGGTAGTTGATCATGACCGGGTATCTGGTATTATATTAAGTAGTGTGATGTTTTTATTTTTGTTTCTAAACAGGTTTATGAATTTATAAAACTAATTGAACATATAGAGTGGTGTAGGGATTTATATTGATCGAGGTTAAAAACGTATCGAAATCTTTTGGAAAGGCGAGGGTTCTTTCTGATGTCTCATTCAATGTTGGTAACGGCGAGGTAGTGGGTTACGTTGGCTTGAACGGTTCTGGTAAGACAACTACTATAAGGATAATAGTAGGTGTCTTAAACCCAGATAGCGGCGATGTGATCGTGGATGGATACAGCGTGCTCAGAGATAAGAGGAGGGTTTCAGAGAGGGTTGGGTGGGTTCCCGAGCTACCAATCTTCGAGACAGAGTTTAAGGCGCTGGACTACTTCGTTTACCTGGCGGGCTACCATGGCTTAAGCAGAAGCGAAGCCGTTAAACTAGGTAAAGAGCTACTTGGTAGGATGGGGCTGGAGGATGCTATGAATAAGAGACTCTCAGAGTACTCGCAGGGATGAAGAAGAGGTTTGCGCTGGCTGTATCGTTGATAAGTAATCCGCCCAACATAGTATTCGATGAGGTGTTAAATGGCCTGGATCCACAGGGGATAGCCTTCTTCAGAGAGCTTACACATGAGTTCAAGAGGGAGAATAAAGCTGTATTATTCTCCTCGCATATACTGAAGGAGGTTGGACAGTTAGCCGATAAAGTAGTGTTTATACATAAGGGTAGGATAATAGGCATATACACAGTAGAGGAGATAACCAGGCTCGCGAAGCCAAGCTTGAAGATAAGGGTTTCAAGCAATCTTGAGGAAGCGGTCAAGATACTGAGCAACTATGGTGAAGTAGTAGCCGGAGACATGGAGGCAACTATTAAAATAAACCATGGAGTTAGCCCGGAGGAAATAGTGGGCGAGCTCGTAAAGAGAAACATCGGAGTCAAGGAGTTCAGAAGCGAGGAAAGGGATCTCGAAACATTTTTCTTCGAGTTAATAAAGGAGGCTGAGAAACAGTGAAACCCTTTATCTACGACTTCAAGAGAGCACTATTCAGAAAGGCAACCATGGTAACACTAGTCTTATTCCTAGTTGCTGGGTTAGGGTTAACATATATCTCAGCACAACAGATGATAACAGGGAGTCTAAACCTCCTTTATAATGGAGTAGTACTCTTTAGACTAGACACGATGGGTCGGAAACTCGAAGTGATCGGCGGGGTATATGATAACGAACTCAACCCAGCCAATATAGAGCTGTCGCTCAGCCTATCCACTATATCCGGATATAGTTCAGACTGGAAGACTATAGACCTTGGAAGATATCAGTTAACAGGGGAGACTAGACTAGAGATCCCAATCCCAGGCGAGATAGTAGAAACACCTGAACCAGGTATGAAAGTTGCTCTCAGAGCAGTGATTACCAGGGTAAGGGTTGGAACCCTGGATATATCACACCTAAATGAACTCTTACCTACTTTATTTCTAGACAACGTCGTAAATAATACCCCAGTATATGGAGGCTGTATATTCCTAGGCCATAAGGGTTCACACATATCGATAGACTCCCATATTAATGTATGCATGAATATAGCTTCAGCCAGGGATAGGCTCTACATCATAATGGGTTCCCCACAGCTACCGGTTAAGCCGTTACAGGTATACTATAATATATCAGTAGCCGAACTTGTATCAGTTACCTCATCAATAAACGTTGGAATTGTTAACTTGACGGGCATGAAGTACCTAGGCGATATAAGCGATGACATGAGGATATATGTGTTCCCGATAGAACTGGGAGATGTCTCCAGGCATCAGTTCCTAAACGTCTCCTGGGCAGTGGTGACAAGCAATGGCGAGATTCGAGGGGGAAGCGGTAATATAATCGTAAATATGGGGGAGACTGCAAGAGGTGCCATAACAAGCTACATAGGTAGTACAGGTTTATCCCTCTTCGCCCTCTTATTCCCCGTTGTAATGCTCTACCTAGGCTACGTCTTAATAGCTAAGCCGAAGAGCCAGGGCGCTTTGGAGTTCATTCTTGCGAGGCCTATTACAAGAGCAGACCTATACATGACCCGATACATTGCAGGTATACTGGTAGCCTTAACTGCACCACTTTTATTCATCACAACGCTGTATGCTGGGGTATACGTGGTTATGCGGGTATTGCTTAGCCCGCAGGACATGCTGTTATTCTACCTGGGTATAGCTGGATCCCTGGTGGCCTTCTATACTTTATGCTACTATATAGCTGTAGAGTTCAAGGGCACCTCATACCTAGCCCTCGCAATAACATTATACTTGTTCTTCCTAATAGGGCTTCAGATAGTAGGCATGATACTAGCATTCACAATAGGGCATACAACAAACATAGATGAGATAATAAAGACCCAGTATAGGCTGTACTACTTTAGCCCGTTTGATTTCACAAACCTGGTTTCAGCACTAATGCAATACAATTACAGGGTGCTAGGGGAAATAATTCTAGAGAGAGCTTCAGAGACTAAAGCGGCTCTCTTCATTCTCTCAAAATCCTT
>ERZ1669248.220-NODE-220-length-32056-cov-8.074591_pt1 | contig 32056 bp, 44 predicted proteins | sample MGYA00579296_ERZ1669248 | MGnify/ENA primary metagenome ERZ1669248 (study PRJEB41166, sample SAMN08046057) | hot springs metagenome | biome: hot spring; feature: neutral hot spring; material: thermophilic sediment; isolation source: thermophilic sediment from...
TAGGCGATGGGAGCGCTGCTCCGAGCCTAGGCGGATCTCCTCTAGATGGGAGCCCCGTGCCGTTGGGCTCGACGGCCCCGCCCATGAGCCCACATGGGTACCCAGAGCCCTGTGGGCGAGGTGGAAGTCCCTAGATGCGACCAAGAAACTATATAAAATGATTGGAATGAACATCTAGGGACAAACGGCAGCAAATTTATGCTATCAGTCTTTTAGCGCCAGCTATGATTATATCCATACGATTAAGTTGACCCGTAGACTTTATACATTAATGATACCTTATTATGTAGGGGCTGATATGCTATAATTGCTGCCAGGATTATAATAAGTACGTTTACATGGCCGTCTACGGATATTATAGGTAATGAGATGGGGCTATTGAAGTAGGATGCTACGTTATAGTTACTTACCAGGTACGCCAATAAAGTATTTGCCATAGTTATAGCTACGAATATCGCAATCCATAGAATGAACATGTTGATTAAGAATAAATTCCTTATCCTTCTTTTTAAGTACTCATACCTACTCATAATAAGTCTGACCCTCTTTTCCTTAGGGCTCGTTTTCGCTGCCTTGCTACTCAATTCATTAATTTCACGGATTACCGAGTCGATATCTGATCTAACAACTATGAACCTAGTAATTAATGAAAATGGTATTAGGGCTAAGATTAATGTCAATACATATATTAGTAAAATCATTGTCGATCAGCCCAAAGCCGTTATTAGATTAACTATTTCCTGCGCCGCCTCCCCCGGAGCCCCCTCCCTATTATATACTATGCGTACTACCGCGCCAACCAATACAGCACTAGCTATAGCATACATTCTATTCATCATAAGAAGCTCGTTCAACAGCCTAGGATCATTGTAATCAGCTCTATACCTGTTTTTATCTCTACCCTGCCTGGACATTATCTCCTCAACACTCGACTCTATGATCACTATGGCTTTAGGCTGTATACGCTTAACAACATATTCAGGCAATCCTGACCAAAACCCGTTGCCCGTTTTAATCACTGCATGCGTATCAATAATAACCACATTATTACCTACGTCTTGCATGAGATCTATTTCTTTTCTAATCTCCTCTGCAGCCATCAACTGAGCGTTTATCTGGACCTCCATCGATTGATGCCTAATTTCATCCCTAGATTTAACAATCCCTTTAGCATGTAGTACGTTAAACATGTAATCGCCGAAGTTAATCACCTTGACGTTAAATCCTTCAGACGTCAATTCCTTAACCACCAGATTAAGGACCGTAGTTTTACCGACCCCAGGAACTCCAACCACGGCGACTACCGTCTTACCCAAGTTAAAAACCACCGAATCAAATCCACTTACTCACCAATTAATCTTTTAAGTAGCGGGTAAGCCTCTAGGGCCCTCTCATAGGCTATCATAGTATAGTACTGCTGTAGGATCCCAACAGTAAGTAATATCCCAGTGCCTGTGCCGTAAGCGCTGAAGATGTCCGCAACAAGAGCTATTAACGCGACGATTAATGAGCTAAGCACCGTTAAGGGATAAATATACTTAGCTAATAACGACTCCAACACCTTAGGATTCCTTCTAATCCCTGGTATTTCAAGGCCTGAATTAATTAAGTTCTCAGCCTGGGCCGCAGGATTCAACCCAGCTATCTCTACCCACATATAACCGAAGAGAACTGCAAGAACCAACAGAAGCACAGCATATGCTGTAACCCTCAGCGGATTTACATATATCTCAATAAGCGAGGATGGAGGTGCTAAATACGTCACAGCCGCTGATAATGCATTTGCTAACCAAGGAACAGAATCAGCTAGGTACGTAGAGGCTATGTTGTAGAAAAGTATTAGGTCTGAGAAAAGAATGCCTACAAGCAGTATTGGGATGTTAGTAACGTAGAGGAACTGAAGAGGCACACGGGCCCTAATCCCTGGGGCCCTCTGAGTAGTAACTGGTATATGAACCTTAATACCTTGAAGATAAATCAACACAAACATTAGAAGCAGGACAGAAATTAACCCTGTAAGTGAGGGGACTGCCCTATTAACGCCAGCCACGTATCCGTAGAAAAGCCTTTCACTGCTTAAACTACCCCCCATTACAGTTTGAATCAGGTAAGGTATTATTCCATGGTATTCGTCAGTCCCTGGGATTTTTACGGGGGCAAATATATCCCAAACAATGCTCCTGGCAACACCAGCTAGTATAAATAGGCTGACGCCGCTACCAATACCCCAACCCTTCTGAATAGTTTCATCGATCATTAAAAGGAATATCGCTCCTAACATGAACTGAGCAAAGATAATTAACGTTACATAAGATTCCAATCTATAGTACATGGCATAACCCAAGCCCTCAACTATCGCAATGATTATAGCTAATCCCTTCTGAGACTGGGTAAATAACCTACGGCCCTCAGGATCCCTTAAATCTATATTAAGTATTTTAGCACCTACAAGTATCTGGAGTATCAACCCAGCAGTAACTATAGGACCTATGCCTAACTGAGCGAGCGTTCCCTGCTGCGATGCGAAAACTATGCTAATTAGTGTAGGTAATTGAACACCCGTAACTCCATACTTAGCTAGTGGGTAGACTAACGTGCTCGCCATAGCATAGTATATTACTAGTGATGCGAGAGTGAATAATAATCTAAACTTCAGGTCAGGCCTCCTAGCCGGCTTAGGAGTTGATGGAAAGTAATCACCAATTACAGCAAAAAATTTTAACACATTAACCAATTCCAGTCCCTTGACCCGTTATCACGACTTCGCCGCCTACTTCCCTAATTTTACCCTCGGCGCTCTCAGAGATGCTATCAACATACACTTTAACTCTATAGTTCACGCTGCCTTCACCCAACAACTTATTGATCCCCAATGACCTCAGATCCACGACTATCTTATCACCATCGTATGAGGCTCTACCACTCCTCACCAACTTCTCTACCAAATCATTAAGTTGATTTAAGTTGATCACATTATGCTTAACTACGGATCTACGAGGAGGTGTGAAGCCATGTTTTCCATACCAATCAGGCGCGTATTTGATGGTCCACGACCATTTATGCTTATGCATGCCTACAGCCCCCCTACCCCCCCTACTACCGCTTTTCCGGTGCTGACCTACGTTACCGTAGCCATGAGTCCTATAACCTCTATACTTCCTCGACTTCTTACCTCTCCTAATAACCATCCTATATCATCCTCATAACTAAGTTGTTTATCTCACTCCCTCTATAACCTAGTTCACCACCAGACTTAAAGGGTTTCCTAATGCTTCGCTTAAATCCCCCCTTGGGTGGATGCAGCCTAAATATAGGTTTAATGCCATCAACCTTATGCCATAATATCTTACAATTAATTAAGCTGTCTACCAATTCATCAATGCTATCAACCTTGAATAACTTCTTAATATCGTCAGGTGATATCCTTCTATTACCAACTAACCTCCCTCTACGTAAAATTAATTCCTTCAATACCTCTCTATCTACCTCGCCCCAAGTAACCCAATCCTTAATAACATCTAGCATCCCCCTTAAGCTATCAGTATCTGGGTAGATAACAGCGTGATACTTCTTATGAAGTCTTAAGAGCTTTAATGTACTCCTCACCTCTGGCGGCGTATCTGGATCTCCCCTGAGCCTAATTATCAGCAACAAAGCCATATCTTACTGACCCCTAGCCCAATCGTAAATAGTTACAAATTTATAGGTATTCTTAAGGGCTTCATATGTAGCTAGAGCAAAGTTTAAGGTAGTCCTCGTCTCCCCCTTAGACCAAGTCCAGGCATCATTTATGCCTGCATACCTAAGGATCACCTTCGCTACCTCACCAGCAACTAATCCGGTACCTTTAGGAGCTGGCATTAGCCTAATGACCACACTTCCCGATTTGCCTACCACAGTAAAGGGCAGGCTATGAGGATCTCTGCATGAGCACTCCCAGCTACCGCAGCCCCTTCTAATTGGCGTTATGTTTAATTTTGCATCGATTAATGCCTTTTCAATAGCCTGCCTCAACTGTTTCGCCTTACCGAACCCTATGCCTACGTATCCACTAAAGTTCCCAGCAACAACTAAGGCCCTAAATCTCGTCAGTTCACCAGCATCCGTCTGTTTTTGAACTATGGACACGTCGATAATCTCATACTTAAGGTCAGGCAATAAATAATCAACTATCTCTGGCTCCTGTATAACCATGTTGTTATCAAATATGTCCTTGATGCTAACAATCCTTCCCTCCTTAACCATCCTACCTAACCTTGTTTTAGGAATCCATTCTTCGAGCGATTGTGACTGTGCGCTCATCTATGACCACCTAACTATAGTTACTTAAAATAAGCTTCTTAACCTCGTCGAAGTGCTTAGGTAACTCTCTAGGGTCTAGACCTCTAGCTAATACCCTTGAAAACATCCTCTTAAATAAATCCTCATTGCGGTTTAATAATTCCTCGGCATACTTAGCTATATGTTCACCACGAATCCTATCATCACCAGGCAAGACCTCTTCTGAAACAGGTACCTCTATACCGGCATCTATACATCCTTTAATTACCGCAAAGACCCTACCTCCCTTGGTAGGTCTATGAAGACCTATATCAGGCACCGCGTATTTAATACCTAATTTCTTAGCGCTAAGACATAGCAAGAGCCCCGTCAAATACGCTGCCGGGGTATTATTTGCATCTCCTTTCCATCCAATTTTAAATAAGGACTTACTGTGTAATCCAGCTAGTACTATATCACCCTTAGCCGCGAATTTAACGATTTGTGCTATAACGTACTCGTTGGTCAATCTAACTACCAACCTTACCTTGTTCCCTGATTTAATCATCTTATATCTTTTATAGTAATTAGTCTTCCCTTCCCTCCTACGCTTTCTAGGAACTTTATACCTAGGCCCCCTAGCCATTAGCAACTTACCTCACACTATTCCACTAATCCCTACATCCCTTAAATACCTCTTCAAATCCGATAAACTCTTAAATGCCCCACCCTTAGCTAGCCTATATGCTCTCCTATACACCTTAGCGTCTATTACCTCATGATCTTTTAACCATTTTAGGTACCTCCTCAACTTTCTAATAGTATTTATCCATAACCTTCTACTATCTATCCTTGCATCAGCTGCCCCCTTTCTTTTACCACTACCCCTCCTATGACCTGACTTCCTCTTCCTATGCCTTTCCCTCCACCTCCCCCTCGAATTCCCTTTCTTATACTCAACCCTTATAACGCCATCCTTAATTAACTTCTTAATGCCCTCCCTTGTTACATTACCTGAAACTTCGTCTATCCTATTAATATCTATTTTAATCCTAGACTCGCCGATCCCTAACACACTAGCTGCAAGCCTTTTCTGAAGCGATAGATTAGTCATTTAACTACACCAAGGAATTAGCTATTACAAAACCTAGTTCTCTAGCTTTATTAATTATCTCTAATCTCTTCCTCAGCCCTACATTACCGCCAACATATACTATGACCTCCTTAGGATTGTATTTAGCTAACTCGCTAGCATTATATACGACCACCGGCTTAACTCCCTTAGGATGCAGATACCTTATTTCGCTAGGTGTTCTATAACCAACCGTAACTACCGGAGGATGACCCTTAAGCTTAAGCCTCATCGGATTATCGTGGCCCTTAGGCTTCCTCCACTTTGGATCATTCCTGAACTTTATGAACTTCCACCAGACGTTACGTAGAAATAGCAGCTTCCTCTTCTTCTTAATCAGCCTAGCTAGCTTTTTCTTATCCTTAACTAACATAGCGACCCACCTAGTGCATATCCTTTCTCATAAATATAGATACCATCTACGAAAATTCTTCTATCAAGGTCTGCAACTTTAGTTGCACGCTCTATGTTCGCAGCAGTTTGAGCTACCTCATTTATATCCGTACCCTCCACTATAACGTCATCACCTTTCACACACACCTTAACATTACCCAGAATCTTGGCTATCCTCGGCGATTTCTCGCCCATGAAGTTCTCTACAATGACCTTATCTCCGGAAACCTTGACCGTTGCAGGGAAATGAGCGTATACTATCTTAAGCTTGTATCTAAACCCTTTAGTAACACCATCTATCATATTCCTTACATGCCTGCCGATCGTATATGTTAAGGCCTTAAGCCTTCTATTAGCAAAGTATGAAAGCACAATTATCTTATTCCCCTCCCTAAGCAATTTTATGTTCTTAAAGGATCCGAAGTCCCTAACTATCTCCCCCTTAGGCCCTCTAACACGTATTTTTAATCCATCGATATGTACTTCAACGCCCTCTGGTATTACCACTTCATCCTTAACGATAACTTCCTTAACCACCGTGCACCACCTTAATACACATAGGCTAGTAGCACTCCGCCGATCCTCATATCTAGTGCTTCCCTATGCGAAATTACACCCCTAGAAGTACTTATGATGATGATCCCTATATCCCTAGACGGCAGATGCTTCCTCAGCCAGTAAGGCATAGATATTAGCTGATCATACGTGACTGAGTACCTGGGCTTTATTACGCCAACCTTATTAATCCTGCCTAGCAACTGCACTTTTATTTTACCCCACCTGCCATCATCTATGTACTCAAATTCCCCGATGTATCCATATTTCTGCATGACCCTTAAGACCATCGCTATTAACTTAGAAGCCGGCCATACGACAGCCTCCTTGTGCCTCCTCACCTCGCAGTTCATTATCGTTGATAACGCATTAGCTAATGGATCTATGACCACCATTTCCTACACCTCATGAGTATTTCCTGAAGCCTAAGGAATAAGCCACCTCCCTAAAGCATTGCCTACACAAGTATAAGCCATATTTTTGAATAACTGCATCCCTACTACCACATCTAATGCATACCTGAACCCCACGTCCGTATCTCCTATTTATTGACGGCCTAAACTTACCCATATTTAAACCACCTCAACACCAAGCACATGCTCAAAGAAAGCTACGGCCTCATCACGCGAGATCCTATGCCTTCGCGGTATGGAAGACCTCTTCCTACGTCTCCTCATAACCCTATACCCAGGCCTTTCAAGGGTCACCGCAACATCCATTCCGAAAATACCTAAGTCGGGGTCGTACTTAACCCCAGGGATAATAATATGCTCCTTAATGCCTATCGACACATTGCCGTAGTCGTCGAAACTGGATCTCCTAACTCTCCTGCCTACGGCATCAAGTACTAGATTGAGGAACTTTAATGCCCTCTCCCCACGTAGAGTTACTACTACAGCTATTGGTTCGCCCCTCCGTATGCCAAACTCCTTTATAGATTTCTTAGCCCTTCTATATGATGGTTTCTGACTCGTTAACATCTCAAGTATGGTAGCCGCCTTCTGCAATCTCTCGCCGCTCTCCCCGACACCTATGTTTACAGTAACCTTAGATATCCTAGGCCTTAACATCGGATTGCTCTCCCACCTCTTAACAAAGTATTCAATACCGGCTGAATCATCCCTAACCGACATTTAAAGCCACCTTAGGCAACGTTATCTCAGGAGATTCCCTCCCTATAACAAACACCTTATCCAGCGTTGTGTAGATAACTTCCTTATTAGTACACTCTATCTTAACTTGCCTTCTATATCTACGCATGCCTGGAGCTACATTAATTAACCGACCAACCTTACCTACGTTACGTCCATCAGTAACTATCACTAAAGATCCTTCCTCCAGAGGTATGTATTTAAGTACCTCCTGCCTAGGTATGGATAATTTAAGCGTACCCATAGTCGCATATGAATCCTCCACAGGCCTTGATGGATCGCTAACCCTAATTAACACGTTTCTACCATCATGAAGGTTCAGCTGTATGTGACCGCCCTTAACTACAGTTTTATTCTCAATGCGACATAACTTGAACGATGCCTCATCCCTACTTATAGGGATTAGCGTAAGGTAGTCTACAGGAGCCGGAATTACTCTAAACACTTCGCCGGTATCCACCACCTCTACTACATCCATCAATCCCACTGGGTACCTATAATTGGTCCTAACAACGCAATCCACCTTAAAATGGCCCTCAGCAATCAATTTCCTCGCCTCCCGCCCTGTTTCCGCATACCTAAGGATGTCCCTTACTATTAATAGTAGTGGTATTGATTTCGAAGCCGGATGAGGTCCGCATGAAGGCCTAACCACCCACTTAAACTCTTTCCTTAGCACTGGCCAGAAATCCGGTGATGCAAGCCTCTTTAAATGCCTAGATCCACCCATCTTACCCATTATCCGTCACCCAGCCTTAGTCGCTACCCCCTTACGTCTCTTAATAATTTCCTCCCTTAATTTATCACTCATGTCAACCTTAGTTATTATAACCTTCGATGGATGTATCCCATAGTATACCGGGGTACCATCAGATCTCTTCATAGTAACTCCCTCAACATATATCCTAACCCTCTTTAAGTCGACTTTAACTACCTTACCTTCATGACCTGCCCAATCACCCCTTAATATTTTAACTACATCCCCTACCCTTATTGGCAACCTCTTAACACCATACCTACTCATTAGGTCATCCGCTAATCTAGCATTAAATAATTTACGTCTCTTATGGAGGGGTGCATTAATTAATTGAAGCCTTTGCTTACTTGGCTTTGACGACCCCATCGGAGCACCTACACTATTATCGTGGCTATGTTAGATATCGTGGGCCATCTTTCAGCGGCCTCCCTAGCTATAGGACCTCTAACCTCGCTACCCTTAGGAGTCCCTTCAGGGGTTACTATAACGCAGGCGTTATCCTCAAATGCTATCCAAGTACCATCTAACCTCCTATACGGCTTCCTCTGCCTAACTACAACTGCACGCATCACTTGACCAATTAACTCAATATTACCCTTCTTAACCGAGACAACTACTAGGTCGCCGACGGTTGCAACTGGTAATCTCCTTAACCTACTCCTATACCCCGGAATGCCGATAACCATCACCTCTCTAGCGCCACTATTATCAGCTACCTTCAACCTAGTACCTATCGTTATCCCCGCAGAATATCTCCTTCTACCGAAGGCTGCACCTAGTTTAGCCCTCTTGGCTCCCACTATTCTCACCTCTTCTTAAAACCCCTAGTACAACCATGGATACGGATTTAGCTATGGGCCTCGTTTCTCCAATAACCACGACATCGCCTTCCTTTAAATGAATGCATGGAGGCTTATGAGCGTGAATTCTTGATCTCCTCCTCTCATACCTCATGTACTTCCTAGAATAAACTAAATACTCTCGCTCAACTACTACAGTGTTCTTCATCTTAGCCTTAATCACCCTACCAGTGAGTACTAATCCCCTAACTTTTATGTTCCCATGCCAAGGACATGTAGGATCGTTACATACTTCTTGAGGAGGAGTTAATCCATCTATGTTAATCCCTATGTTCTTAGCTCTAGTACTACTTGACCCCATCAAATACCACCCCTATACCTTTTAATCCTATCCTCAGGTCTACCAATTATTAACTCCCCGCGAACCACTACATCCTCTTTTGGTAGTTTAAAAATAAATCTTCCACCTAGTTTAGGTACCTTGATTTTTTTGATCCCGTCATCCACGATTAATACATTCATATACTCATCCACAACTTTGCCTCTACGACCAACCAAACTCCTATCAACATGATCCGCTATTATAACGTCAAGCCCTATGAGCTCGTGATATATTAAATTCTTACTATTACGCATCATTTCCTCCTTAACTCCTCCTCACGGTTAATTGTTAATATTCTGGCGATATTCTTCCTTACAACCTTAATTCTACCAACATTTGTTAACGTACCCATAGCGGCCTGGGCCCTTAATTTCATAAGTTCAAGCCTTAACTCGTTAAGTAGCTTCAAACGCTCCTCCATAGGCATCTTTCTTATCTCCTCAGCTGATATGCTCATAGCTTACCGCCCTATTGACCCTCGCTTCGAGCCTCCTGGATTCCTTGTTGAGCGGTTCCTACAGTCTCAGGCGCTCCTCTAATTACCTCAACTCTATCACTAGGCTCCTTAGGCAGAACTATGATTACTTCAATACCGTAGATGCCCGGCTTCTGGGGTAAATGAATTACTGCTCTATCAACTAAGTAGTTCACATGACCGCCAGTCTTATATATCTTACCCGCCCTTATCTTCTCATACTTAGCTCTCTCACTAACCAATTTACCACTAATAACTATTTCAACACCAAGGGCTCCAGCGCCAAGCACCCTTCGTAAAGCGACGAAGGCTGCCCTCCTGAAGTGGTAGCCTTTTTCTATTGCAAGAGCTAACCTAGTCGCTACGACTCTAGCATTAAGATCTGGATTCTCAACCTGGGTCACAGTAATTTGCGGATTTTCAATCTTAAAGTGCTTTTCAAATAACTCAGTAAGTTGCTTTATTGTTTGTCCTTTCTTACCAATTATTAACGCTGGTCTATCCGCATATATTATAACCCTTGTACCTAATGGGGTTTTAATTAAATCCGCCTTTGCGTAGCCCGCCCTCATAAACGTTCTCGCTAAGTACTCATCTACCTTAACCCTAAGCATATTTAATTGAATAAAGTACGATTTAATATCAACCAAACGCGATCACACCTCACTTACTACTACTTCCAGATGAGTGAGGGACTTAAACTTAGGTGTTGCCCTACCAAATGCCCTAGGCATCCACCTCTTTAAATACGGACCCCTATGGGCAGCTGCATGAGTGATCACTAACCTATCAATATTTAGGCCTTTATTTGATGCGTTATTCTCTACATTATCTAAAAGCTTTAACACGTACTTACATGCCTTAATTGGGTATCTACCTATTTGGGATCCCCACTTAGGAAATCTTTTAGCTAAACCTTTCTTATGGGCAATTGATAATTTATACCTAGTATACGGTATCGGGATCTTATAGTTAATGACGTCATTGAGCAGCTTCTTGGCTTCACCTAATCTCATACCTCTAATTATCTTAAATATCTCGTAAGCCTCCTTCCTAGATATATCTACATCCCACATCATAGCCTTAGCACTTCTCGATTCATCAACACTTACAGAGTAATGCCATACTGGCAGCCATCCACACCCCGTATTACTGCTAGACGTAGTATTTTTAAAGGTTAATAAATTCGTTTAGAGCCGAACTTAATGAACTCTATTAAGATGATGCGAGGGGGTCATTAATTTAAATTTAAAATTCATTAAACCACTATATATTCGCAGGTGAGGCCAGAAATGCCGCAGGGAATTCAACTTAGAAGGGTTGACGAACATACATGGGAAATCCCTAAGGAATCAATTAAGTGCATGAGGGTACCAGCTATAATATTTGCTGACGACTACCTACTTAAGAAGATGGAGGAGGATCTAACACTAAATCAAGCAGCAAACGTCGCATGCCTAAATGGCGTTATGAAGGCTGTCTACGTAATGCCTGACGGCCATCAAGGTTACGGCTTCCCTATAGGTGGGGTAGCCGCTATGAACTACGAGGATGGAGTGGTATCACCTGGGGGTGTAGGCTATGATATCAACTGCGGTGTTCGACTACTTAGGACGAACTTAAGCTACAATGATATTAAGGATAAGGTTAGGGACTTAGTCGATGAGATCTTCAGGAATGTCCCGAGCGGTGTAGGCAGCACTGGGAAGGTGAGGCTAGATATATCGGAGCTAGATAAGGTTCTAGAGGAAGGCGTTGAATGGGCGATCAATAAAGGATTCGGATGGCATGAAGATTTAGAGCATATTGAGGAGAGAGGTAGGATGAAAGAGGCAGATGCAAGTAAGGTAAGTAGAGTTGCTAAAGAAAGAGGAGCGCCTCAATTAGGTACCTTAGGGGCTGGGAATCATTTCCTAGAGATTCAGGTAGTCGATAAAATATATGATCAAAGAGTTGCTAAGAAGCTGGGGATAGAATTTGAGGGACAAATAACCGTTATGGTTCATACCGGTTCAAGAGGTCTTGGCCATCAAGTAGCTAGCGACTATCTAATAACTATGGAAAGGGCAATGAGGAAGTATGGCATAAACCCACCAGATAGAGAGCTTGCGTCAGTTCCGATAAACTCTAAAGAGGGCATGGACTACTTCGCAGCCATGGCGGCTGCAGCAAACTATGCGTGGACCAATAGACAATTAATTACCCATTGGGTTAGGGAGAGCTTCGCTAAGGTGTTAAAGATGGATCCAAGCAGTTTAGGTCTTGAGACGATCTATGACGTTGCACACAATATAGCCAAGATAGAAGAACACGTTATAGATTCATCTAGGGTTAAGGTGGTTGTACACAGAAAGGGGGCCACTAGGGCGTTTCCACCAGGCCATCCAGATATACCTAAGGATCATAAGGAAGTAGGCCAAGTAGTGCTGATACCGGGTTCCATGGGCAGCGCGAGTTATGTAATGGTCGGGATCCCTGAAGGATCTAGAACATTTTATTCAGCTGCCCACGGGGCTGGAAGGTGGATGTCTAGAGAAGCAGCTATTAGGAGATATCGTCCAGCCGAAGTCATTGATGAATTAGGTAAGCAAGGTATATACTTAAGGGCCGCTACTAAGAGCGTGATCTCCGAGGAAGCTCCTGGCGCCTATAAAGATGTGGATAGAGTAGCATTAGTATCCCATAAGGTTAAGATAGCTTCATTAGTTGCTAGGTTAAGGCCCATCGGTGTCGCTAAAGGTTAATGTATAATGAGTCATAAAGTAATCGCCAGCGCCTTATTCATATATAACAACCTTATAATTAAGTCTAAGATATCGATTACTCCATCGGAGGTAAAGATATTCATCACTGATAAGGTAGTAGCACGAACCTCAATCCGTAGGTCAGAGCTATCTTTAAGGGAGTACAGCGTCATTACTAGGTTAAATGCCAATAATACAATATCAATTAAATTAAGTGGCATTACGAACATTAGGTATCATTGGTTGCATAAGGATGCTTACAGCAAGCTACTGAGCAACATCAATTTAAAGATTAACGGAAACTTGTACTATGTTTATTTAGAGACGTTAGATGGTTTATATAGGATTATAATGACTCAGCGCGACCTACGTAAACTACTAACATCACTTCATAGCAACAAATAAAGTGCTCTTAGTGGCTTTGAGTCCTGGCTCTCCATGCTCTACTTTCTTACATGTAGGAGCGAATTCCCCTAGGTAATGGCCTATCATCTCCGGCGTTATTTTTACTGGAACGAACTCCTTGCCATTATATACGGCTATAGTTAAGCCCACCATAACAGGTAATACAATCGCATCCCTCACATGAGTCTTTATTACCACATTCTTATTCTTACCCTCGCTAATCAACTTACGGGCCCACATTACCTTCTCTAAAAGCTTCATTCTCGGGGACTCAGGAATGCCCATCTGGGCCCTACGAGCCCTTACTTTAGAATTGGACTCCCTCAATAATGATCTCCTAGCCCTCGCAGGCAGTAACGATATTAGCTCGTCCATAGACATATTAAGCAATTCCTCTAAAGTTCTACCTCTATATCTAAACGACCTCCACTCGGGCGGTATCTCAGGCATTACGCTCACTTAAACTCACCTAAAGCATCCTACTCTACTAGCTTTATAAATTATAATCATTACTTCATTACTAGATTGAAATGTTTAGTGGATAGAGAACCTGTAACTTAGGTTATTTAGGTTATACCTGCATGATACATAAGTTGATTGATCACAGCCAGAGATGCATAAATAGCCTCAACGGTTCTAACACTACGTGTGCCTTGAAGGGGTATAGTATTGACCTTAAACCTAATGAAGTCCCTTATAAGGTCTAAATTAGGTCCTAGCAGTTCATCGAAATCAAGCCTAGGATTTCCGAAGAGTATCTTAACAGCTTTAACGAATTCTCTCTTTTGTACAATAGCATTAACAAGTTCACCAGCATTGCACCCGTACTTGGTAGTTACTATACATAATTCATCATCCCTACCTAAATACTTTGTAAGCGCTACTACACTGTCAATAACTGCCAGCTTAAATCCTGCATACCATGGCAATTCGTCATCTGTCACTATGATACCTCTTAATGGTCTAGCTTTAGTTATCCTGACGTAAACCCTAGAACCTTCGCTCAAGCTGTCCCTCAATGTTGTAGGCACCTCGGCAATCAAATCCTCACTTAAACCTATGTATATCTTTGCGTACTTACCTCTAATCCTAAGAATCACCCCTTCACGCACTACGCCTGACCGAATCTCCTCCCTAGTCTCCGGATGTGTAAATACATTTAATGGAGGTAAAATACCCGCATATCTGAGGATATCCATCCTACCTATAATCCTTCTCCTAAGGTACGGTGGTGTTAACATATAGTTAAATATATGCTTAACTATATCTATATCATGCGAGTAACATCCCTCATCCACATACACAGCAACCTCATCAACTCTAAACACGGCTAAAGCCCTAGCTAGATAGCCTAAGAGTACGGTTTTGTCATACAGTGTTTGCTCGGTAGATAGCAACGATATTGGAATAACTACACACAACTTTATCCTACGTTTTGGCGGGGGCCATACGAATAATGAACTCATTAAAGATGCGTACCCTTACTTACTTGTAGCCTTCTTACTACCCTTACCTGCCTCCTTACTCCCCCTCGACTCCTTAACCATGAATATCGTAGTTCTCTGTCTTCCACCCATCTCTTCACACCGTTAATTATTTAATATACGACCCTATATAAGTTTGGATGATGTCTTTGCCGAGTGCTGAGTGCTTGATGATAATAGTACCACTGATTTAGGGATTTCTAGTATGGTGTCCATAGTAAAGGATGAAGTTTGGTATTTTAATTCCTACATGCCATTCAAATGAAATATTTAAACACGAATAGATGCGAGCATCCCTGCCCTCCAGGGCAAGAAGGAGGTCGGATCCATCAATACTTGATGAGAATATGTACAACTATAAAAGCTTATAAAAGTTAAATTGACTGTATTACGTAGCGTGGTGGGTAATGGCAAGAAGGAAGACTTCAGCGCCGCGTAGAGGTAGCCTGGCATTTAGGCCTAGAAAAAGAGCTTCAAGACTTTTACCTAGGGTAAAAAATTGGCCTGACATAGCCATTGGAGCACCTACGTTACTAGGCTTCATTGGATATAAGGCTGGTATGACTCACGCGGTAATAATTGACGATCGCCCAAATTCATTAACCAGTGGCAGGGAGGTGGTAGTTCCAGTTACGGTTATCGAGACTCCACCGATAATACCAATAGCTTTGAGGGCTTATACATCGAGCGAATGGGGCATTAGGAGCTTGACAGAGGCTTGGATAGAACCTCCTAAGGAACTAGAGCTTAGTAGGGTTATACCTACATTAAGAGTTAGTGACGTTGATAAAGGCTTGAAGCTAATCTACGACAGCATTGATATAGTTAGTAAGGTATCTCTAATAGTAGCATCACAACCTAAACTTACCGGGGGCTTAAGTAAGAAGAAACCTGATCTACTCGAGATAAAGTTAGGCGGTGGAAGCATCGAAGATCAATTAAAATACGCCCAATCCATACTTGGTAAGGAAGTAAGGGTTACGGAGGTATTTAGTGAGGGACAATACATTGACGTATTAGGCGTCACTAAAGGGAAAGGATTTCAGGGTGTTATAAAGAGATTTGGAGTCAAAGAGCTCCCTCGATGGCATAAACACAGAAAGGGTAGTAGGAAGGTTGGTTCCAGAGGTCCTACACTTGGTGCACTAAGCACGGTTCCTCAAGCAGGTCAATTAGGTTACCATAGAAGGACGATATATAACCTAAGAATCATTAAGATAGGTAATAACGGGTTTGAAATAACGCCTTCAGGTGGCTTTCCTCATTATGGTATTATTAGTTCGGACTACATACTAGTTAAAGGTAGTGTGGTAGGTCCGGTAAAAAGACCCCTGGTATTGAGGTATCCTATTCGTCCTCCTAAATGGATCCCATCAGGGCCTCCTATCATTACATACATTAGCTTAGATAGTAAAATGTAGGTGGTAACACGATGAGCCTAAAAATAATCTTGCCACCGGATATGGTAGAAGTTAAGCAGGTCCCGGTTTATAATTTAGATGGAAGTATTGCTGGGAGTGTACAACTACCACTAATATTCAGCTACCCAGTTAGGAAGGACTTGATACGCAGGGCATTCATATCCGCATTTACTGGTAGACTTCAACCTAAAGGACGCGATCCATTAGCAGGTAAGAGGAGGACTGGAGAGAGTTGGGGAATAAATTACGGCCTCGCCAGGGTCCCTAGATTAGATAATGGCAGAGCGGTCATAGCTCCTATGACGAGGGGCGGTAGATTAGCTCATCCGCCTAGGGTAAATGAAAAAATACGCGAGTTAATTAATAAGAAGGAGAAAGCCTTAGCCATAATCTCAGCGCTTGCTGCCACTTCGAACCCAGCAATAGTCAGGATGAGGGGTCATATAGTTAATTATGAAGCGCTTCCGGTAATTATTACCGATGAATTCGAGGACCTAACCATAACTTCTGAGGCTAAGAAGGTGCTGAAGGCCCTTAAATTGTGGGATGATATAGTTAGGGCTGGTGAAAGCATAAGGATTAGGGCTGGGAAAGGTAAGATGAGGGGGAGGAAATATAAAGGATCTAAATCAGTGCTTGCAATCATCTCTAATAAGGATGCTAAAGTCATTAAGGCGCTACGGAATTTACCCGGGGTCGATGTAGTGAGCCCCGACATGCTCAACATAAAGCACCTAGCACCGGGAGGCGTACCTGGCAGGCTAACTATAATCACGCTAAAGGCCTTAGATATATTAGGCAAGAAGTATGAGGTGCTTACCTTTTGAGAGACCCTACTAAAGTGTTAATTAGGCCCTTAGTTACTGAGAAAGCATTAAATTACATCGAGAAATATAATACGTTGGTTTTCATCGTTGATATAAATTCCACTAAAAATGATATAAGGAACGCCGTAGAAAGGCTATTTAACGTTAAGGTTGATGAGGTCAGAACTACAATAACACCTAAGGGTGAAAAGAAGGCCTACATAAGATTAAGTAAAGAAGCTAAAGCCTCGGAGGTGGCAACTAAGCTAGGTGTGCTGTAAGGAGGTGAGGAGTATGGGCAAGAGAATATTAGCTCAAAGAATGGGCAGAGGGTCGCCGGTATTTCGTAGTCCATCGCATATTCATATAGCGCCTGCTAAATATCCACCAATAATGGATAAAACCTTAAGCGGGGTTGTAGCGGATCTTGTCCACGATCCCGGGAGATGGGTTCCATTAGCTCATATTAGGTTAGAAAATGGTTATGAGTACTACATACCGGCAGCTGAGGGAATGTATGTAGGTCAGGTGGTTTACATAGGTCCGGAGGCACCTATAGCTGTAGGTAATACATTACCCTTAAGTAGTATACCTGAAGGTACTAAGATATATAACATTGAATTAAGGCCTGGTGATGGGGGTAAGTTATCTAGACAGGCTGGTAGTTATGCGGTAATAGTGGGTAGGAGTGGTAGGTACACGATCGTGAGATTACCAAGCGGTAAGCTTAAGACGATATTAAGTAGCGCAAGAGCTACCATAGGTGTGCCAGCAGGGGGTGGTAGGATTGAAAAGCCATTACTGAAGGCTGGCGCTTCATACCATAAATGGAAAGTTAAGGCTAGGAAATGGCCTAGAGTTAGGGGTGTAGCAATGAACGCGGTATCACATCCACACGGCGGTGGTTCACATCAGAGCGTTTCAGCGCCATCTACAGTATCTAGAAATGCTCCTCCGGGACGTAAAGTCGGCCATATAGCAGCTAGGAGAACCGGTAGAAAGAAAGGAAGCAGGGTAAAGCAATAAACATTATAAGTCAGATTCTACAATACATCATTGGATCAGTTTTTGCACCCATCATCATGTCCTACAGTATGTATCAATTATCTTCTTAATAATTTTTGAAGTGCTTGCTACCTCGTCTTTGTATTTATTGGACAGCCTTAGAATCTTGACGTTTAAGTTCTTACTACTTACGTACCTCTTCAGCTCATCCTCATCTATAGGCTGATCAGGGCCTAACATTATTATATTTGGATTTACAACATCTACAGACTTAAATATATCTGATTCGTCGCCTAAGATAGCCCTGTACACATACCTAATCGAGCTAACCAACTCAAGCCTAGTTAACTCGTCATTGACTGGCTCCCTATTCTTAATCCTCCTAACTGTTGAGTCCCTAGCAACAACTGCGTACACTAATCCCAGTTTAGAGGCCTCTCTAAGATAATATATGTGCCCTGGGTGAATGATGTCGAAGGTTCCTCCAACCATAACTCTGAGGATCTCTGGCTTACTCCACTTAAAGTCCAAGAATCCAAGAATCCTTAAAGAATCTAATAATCCTTCAGCATATGCAATGCAGGAAAGTGATGTAAAATAATCACCTTTCGTAAAGTAGTACCTAGCATCATCGAGGTACATCCTACTTAACTTTACTAGCTCCTTAATCCTATCATCCCTTATTTCCTCCTGACGTATATCGTTTAATATCCTCTCAACACTCAGTATATACTTAAGTAATCTACTAACTATGCTTTCATCTACAGTATATGTCATTAATAACCACCAATGCCTCCTCTTCAATAAAGTGCAACTTAGGCGACGTTATGATTAATGTATGCGGGGGCTTGCCGAAGTCGTACTCCATCAGCTTTTGTAAGGATCCGGAACATATCTTCATGTCCTGCCCTCCTAATCTACTCATACCAACGGCTAAATTCTCCTTAGAGATTACCCCCTCACCTCGTAAGTTCTCTAATGTAAAGAGGGTATCTATAGCTTCACGTATAGACATAAAGAGCCCTCTTTCGACATCGATTTCAAGTAGGAGGAGCGTGTGTAGATTTCTTAACATATTCTCCTTCACAACATCATAGACGTACTCATAGACTATGCCATCTTTAGGGTAGGTAAGAGTAGCTATCTTCCCGAACTTATACACCATTAACCCAGATAAAGACATAGCTGCAGATACCACACTTACGCCAGGAACTATTTCAACGTTATACCCCCTCTTACGGGCCTCTATAACTAAGTTTATGTGAGTTGTAGCTATTAATGCATCGCCTGGAACTAATAAAGCTACATCGCCTTTCTTAAGTGCCTCAAATATCATCTTCGCATTTAACTCCTCGATGTCCCTTCTATATAACACTTTGCAATCCCTTCCTAGAACTGCCCCCAACGACCTCCAATCATCAAGTAATACGCTTGTATAACCGTCTATGAATACTTCCTTGACCTTCCGTATCATGTTTAATGATTTTAACGTTAGATAATCTGATGAAAAACCTATGCCTATGATATAAAGGGTATTTGAGTTCAATGCTCAACTAACACCTCATAACCTTCCACTACTAAGTCGATGTCGAGATTTAATAATTCTTTAAACCGATTAACTATATCCACCACCCTCTGTAGTTGATTGTTGGGTATGTTAAAAATCACCCTGACCCCATTCTTACTTAGCTCGAAATCTCCCTTGAACTCATTAATTATACGACCTACGTTATTAAATAACTCATTGACCGTTATGTCTGGCTTTATGTAAACTTCAAGAACCACCTTCTTTACAATTTCGTTTATGAAATCGTATTTGATATGCAATTCGATTTTAGTGATTAAACATGGTTCCCTAACGCATTTAACAGTTAATGCAAAGGTTATATCGTTGGATGCGTACAACTCTGCCTCGGTAAGCGCCTGCATAAGAAGGTCGTGAGGTATAAGTGTAGATAGTATTTCCCTAGGCCCAGCACCTATGTATGTTTCCTTCCTCATAGGATTCACATGGTTCACATTATGTACATTTTTAAGTTAGGTAAAATTTATTATGGAGTTGGGAAGCCTAGATGAATATAGATCCGGCCGAATGGGTAGAAAGAGTGAGCAAATTAGCTCTTATCAATCTAAGTGAGGAGGAAAAGAAGCTACTAATTAAGGACATGGCACGTATTATCGATTTCTTTAACATGATAAACGAATTAAAGGGATTAGATGATGTTGAACCGCTATTTATGATGCCTAGAGGTGAACCTGTACTACGTGATGATGAGGTAGGTGAGTGCCTAAGTATTAATGAAGTTCTAATGAATGTTAAGGAGAAGGAGGACAGATTTATAAAGGGTCCTAGGACTGCTTAGGTGACTTCCTATGAAGAAGTTGATTGAAAACAATATAACCTACTTAGTAGAGCAATTTTATTCTAACCCTTCGCTTATTGAAGAATATATACATGAGGTATATGAAGTCATAGGTAAGGTAGAGGATAGGGTTAAGTCGTACATAACCTTAAGACCTCTAGAGGATGTTTTAGATGAATTCCGTAAATTACGCGATAGAATCAAATACGGGTTTAAGGGGAGATTACTCGGTATAGCAGTAGCAGTGAAGGACTGCATAGTTACTAGGGGCATTAGAACTACGTGCGCCTCTAGGATGCTTCAAGATTTTATACCGCCCTATAATGCAACAGTAGTTGAAAGGATAATTAACGAGGGAGGCATAATAATAGGTAAGACTAACATGGATGAGTTTGCCATGGGATCAACAACAGAGAATAGCGCATTTTACGTAACTAGAAATCCGTGGGATTTAAGTAGAGTGGCTGGAGGGTCGTCTGGCGGGAGTGCTGCAGCAGTGTCTTCACGCGAAGCAAGCATAGCCCTAGGAAGCGATACAGGAGGGTCCATACGAACCCCGGCCTCTTACACTGGTACTGTGGGCATGAAGCCGACTTACGGCTTAGTGAGTAGGTATGGTTTAATAGCGTATGCTAATAGCTTGGAGCAGATAGGCCCCATAGCAAGGAACTTATCTGATCTAACATTAATGTTAAGCATAATCAGTGGCCATGATCCAAAGGATAGCACGTCCCTTAAGATCTATGATACTAATTATGATAGATATCTATCTAAGGCTCCGTTGAAGAATTATAAAATAGCTGTAATTAAGGAATGCATAGAGCAGGGAGTCGACAGGGCTGTCATGCAAGCGTTTAATAGAGCCATTAGTAGATTTGAGAGCGAAGGATTAGAAGTTACTGAGGTAAGCATGCCCTTAATTAAGTATGGACTACCTGCTTACTATATAATAGCCGATGCTGAAGCTAGCTCTAATTTAGCAAGATACGATGGCATTAGATATGGTTACCATGTAGGGGTGGGCGAGAGATCATACGACGACGTCTATTCTGAGGTGCGTAGCTATGGATTTGGGTTAGAAGTTAAGAGAAGGATATTATTAGGGACCTTCGTATTAAGTGCTGGATATTACGACCAATACTATCTAAAGGCATTGAAAGTTAGGAGATTACTACGCAACGAGTTTGTAAGAATATTTAATCGCTATGACTTTATAGCTATTCCAACGACTCCTACACCACCTCCTAAGGTTGGTGAGGCGATAGATGATCCGTTAAAACTTTACCTCATGGATATATATACCGTGCTTGCTAATTTAGTTGGAATTCCTGCGATCTCGATACCCGCTGATATAGTTGATGGACTACCCATCGGAATACAAATACTTGGACCGGAATTGAGTGAAGGTTACCTGATAAACATCGCATATATTTATGAGGAAATTTCAAAGTTGAGGGACTTAACGCCACCCCTGGTGGTTTAGAATGGTAAGTAACAACGTTGTTATAGGCTTAGAGATCCATACACAAATAACCTCATTAAAGACAAAACTCTTTTGTTCCTGTCCATCGGACTATAGGGGGAAACCTCCAAATACTAACGTATGCCCTACCTGCCTAGGACTTCCAGGTGCTTTACCTGTAGTTAATGTTAATGCCATTAAGGCCGCTATAATGGTCGCATTAGCACTAAGGTGTTCTATTAGCGATTTACTGGTATTCACCCGTAAGCACTACTTCTACCCAGACCTTCCTAAGAATTATCAAATATCACAGTACGACGGCATAGGTAGCATGCCGATAGCAAAGAACGGTTATGTGATTTTGAACATCGACGGCAATATTAAGAAGATTAGAATCCGTAGGATAAATATTGAGGAGGACCCGGGTAGGTTGATTTATCCGACAGGATCATTATTAACTAGCAAGTACACACTAATAGATTACAATAGATCCGGGATAGCATTACTCGAAATAGTCACAGAACCCGATATATCTACCCCTAAAGAGGCTAAGGTGTTTATAGATAAGATCAGATCAATACTTGAACACCTAGGCATCACTGATCCTAACTTAGAGGGTTCTATAAGAGTTGACGCCAATATATCATTAGCTGGGGGTTCTAGAGTAGAGGTAAAGAACATAAGTTCACCAAAGGATGTGGAAAGAGCGTTGGCCTACGAAATAATACGGCAAAGTAAAATGTTAGGAAGTGGTGAGGTAGTTAGGAGAGAGACCAGACACTGGGATAGCGTTAGGAAGGTAACAGTACCATTAAGAGCTAAAGAATTAGAGGAGGATTATAGGTATTTCCCTGACCCAGATCTACCACCTATTAAAATTACTAAGGAACTTATAATGGATATAGCTTCAAAACTACCTGAATTACCTGACCAACGTATAGAGAGGTTCGTAAGAAGTTACGGCATTAGCGAATACCTGGCCAACGTATTAGTCCTCGAAAAATCCTTAGCAGACTACTTCGAAGAATGTGTAGGTATATGCGGTAACCCGGAGCTAGTGGGTAACATAGTAGTTAACGATTTAAAAAGATGGATCGACGAGCTCAACTTAGAAGTTATTGAAGCTAAGAAGCTGCTGCCGGCGAACCAGCTATGTAAATTAATTCAGTTATTAATCAATAACTCGATAAACATAAAGATATTAAAGGAGGTGCTTCCTAAGGCATTAAGAAGCGGGAAGGACGTAATATCTATAATATACGAAGAAGGTTATATGGATATATCCGATGAGAAAATGCTCATGAAGATCGTTGAAGAAGTATTTAAAGAGAACCAGCAGGCAGTTAAAGATGCCTTAGATAACCCTAAAGCCATTAATTACTTAGTAGGACAGGTAATGAAGAAAACCAAGGGAAGAGCTAATCCAAGCATCACCAACAAGTTGATCACCATGAAGTTAGCTGAAATTAGAGGAACGCCTAAGAATGATCGATGAGTTAATTAATAGAGTAGTTAATAACGTCAAAGACCTCAATTTTATGCGTAGTTTATTGGACGAAGCCGCTGATATATTAAGTTACGAGTATGAGAGGAATAAGGGCCTTGTCGAAGTACCAGCAAATGGCAATTACTTAATAATTGGTGACCTCCACGGTGACCTAATATCACTTAAATACATATTAAGTAATGTAAGAGGCTTGGACGACAGTAGCCTAATATTCCTAGGCGATTACGTTGATAGAGGAAGATATCAACTTGAAACTCTGTCATCAATACTCTACATTAAATTAAAACACCCGGATAAAGTGTTTGTGTTAAGAGGCAATCACGAACCCCCTGATTTCCTGCCTGTTTACCCCCATGACTTCCCTAAAGAACTAGTAAGGACCTACGGATTTTTAGAGGGTAGAAGTATATACTCAAGGTTCACTCAATTATTTCAATTACTCCCTCACGCGTTAATAGTTGAACGCGTTGCGCTGGTGCTACACGGCGGCCCTCCAGTCCATAATATTGGTACAGCATCTAATAGATATGAGTACTTGCTAGGAGTAGATGATGAAGATAGGATTAAGATATTGGAAAGCGTATTATGGAATGATCCAATTGAGGGAGAACCCTACTTCCTTCCTTCATATCGTGGTGCTGGATATATGTTTGGTTACAAGATCACCGAAGCTGCATTGCAGAAAACCGGTGCCGTAGTTATAGTTAGGGGTCATGAACCGTGCGTAAATGGATTTAAATTCAACCATAACATGAAGGTGGTTACCATATTCAGTCGTTTAGGAGCGCCGTATAATAATAATGCCGCCTCATTTATGAAGCTTAACATAACTGATGGCGATATAACTACATCAGACTTTAATAAAGTAATTACTAAGATAGCTGGCAGCATTATAACGTTCACGTATAATGACCTAAAGAGCGTCCTCTAACATATCACACCCTCATCCTGCGATAAAGAGGACAGATAATTGCTATTAAAAACTTATTACATCTTAATCAGTAGTACTAAGAGGTGACGCCCATCGCAGGTTACGATTTAAGCGAGATGTTCTCAATCAGGTTTAGTAAGGAGGATTTGGAAGCATTAAAAAGCGTCTTAAGCGAGATGAAGAACGTTGTTGAAATCCAAACATTTATTGGAGATATATGTGCGTTCTGTAGCGATACAGTTAGGTTGATCGACCTACTCTCTTCCTTAAGCCCTAAGGTTGGTGATGAACCGCTATTAAAGCATAGGGTATATCACTATAGAAAAGATGGTGTAGAGGTCTTTAAGAAATACAACATAACCCGTATTCCATCAGTTGTCTTGCTAGAAGGTCAAATAAGATATATCGGAATGCCAGCAGGTGAGGAGCTTAGGGGATTTATTGAAACAATATTAAGATTAAGCAGCGGTAATAGCGGATTATCATCTAAAACTGTGAGCGAGCTAAGTAAAGTTAGCGGAAAAGTGCATATTGAGGTTATAGTAACACCTATGTGTCCCTATTGTCCATATGCTGCATTCATATCAAATATGTTCGCGTTCGAATCATTTAAGAACGGAAACAAGAATATTATATCGGACATTATAGAAGCTTATGAAAACCCCGACATAGCAGATAGATATGGTGTTATGAGCGTGCCGGCCATAGCTATAAATGGTGAGATGGAATTCATAGGAGTCCCAAGTGAGGAGGAATTACTGGCTAAGATCTCTGAAGCTCCAAGGAGAAAAGGATATAAAACACATAGATACTAACCCCTTTAGAATAGTTCATAACATTAATATTCACATGAACGACAGTCCCCTGCCTCCCCCTCACGCAGTATTGGTTGCCTTTTTATCTTAAATCTATCGGCAAGCGCTTTCCTGCTCTTTTGCTCTGCCTCAGCTATTTCCTCTAGATCCCTAAAACTCCTACCCAACTCCCTCTCGGTCTCCTCTCGAGCTAACCTCTCAGCTATTTTTATACCAAACTGTATTACCTGCCTGGACTTACTTTTATCCCTATAGATAGTTATACCTTTACATCCTAATTTCCATGCCATTAAGTATACGTTCCTGACGTCATCGATCGTCGCCTCAGCCCTCATATTTATGGTTTTACTCACGCCTTGATCCGTCCATTGCTGCCATACAGCTTGGTGTAGCAAGTGCCATAGAGGCTCTATATCATGAGCTGTTACAAATATCCTCCTTAAATTCTTCGGTATGAATGGATTATGAGATATGCTCCCAGATTCAGCCACCACCCTAATGACGTCAGGTTCATCCAATCCAAGCTCCTCCAGGTATTCGAGGAATAGCGGATTAATCTCAATGAACGTGCCAACACTTACCTGCCTAATAAACGCTAATGCAAAGATAGGCTCTATACTTGATGAGGTACCAGCTATTATGGATATGGTACCAGTAGGCGCTATACTCAACACTGTAGCATTTCTCAATCCGTATTTTAGTATTTGCCCCTTAAGGTAGTCCCAATCAACTTTAGGTCTTTCCATAACTAAGGCTCTAACATGGTCTGAGGGCGAACCCTCGATACCCGCCAACTTAAGTATTTCCTCTAAGGACTTTCTATAATCCCATATAAACCTATATAACTTGGGATTCCATGCTGGGAAGGGCTTTCTCTCCATAGCTAATTCAACACTCGCGATGTATGCGTTGTAGAGTATCCATTCAGCTAAATGGTACGCTAGGTATAGGGCATCAATGGAATTGTAGGGAATGTTTAACTTTATAAGCATATGTGCCCAGCCCATAACACCTAAGCCTATTTTCCTAGATTTCTTAGTTTCCCTCTCAATTTGTGGGAGCGGATATTTATTTAAGTCAATCACGTTATCCAAGAACCTGAGTGCAAGCTTCACGTCATTAGCAAGCTCGTTCCATAGTATTACGGCTCTCCCATCCACATTAGAAACGTATTTTTCAAGATTTATAGAACCTAAGTTGCAGGACTCCCACTCACGTGCTGGCACCTCGCCGCAAGGGTTAGTCGCATTTATTTTACCTAAATACCATACCGGATGCCGCCTATTTATGGTATCTATGAATAGCAATCCAGGATCACCAGAATCCCAGGCACACCTGACTATTTCATTAAATAACTCTAACGCGCTAACCGTGTTAACTATAGCGTTTTCCTTCTTAGCTATCTCTAAAGCCTCATCAAATGTAATTAATAATGATTTGTCTAATTCTATAGACCCGCCGGCTTCTTCTAGTTCGTTAATTATTGCCTCCTGAACCCATTCTTCATCCATGTAACCTCTTGCCCAGACGATGGCGTAGTATCGAGAATCGTTATGTCCTGGAATTAGGCAAGTTAAACGTGGATTTATCAGATGCCATACGCCCCCCTCTTCAAGCGCCTTCATGAAGATGTCATAAACGCCTACGGATATATTGAAGTTCTGAAGATTTACATCCTTCAGTTCTCCTGATTTACTTTTAATGAATTTAAGTATATCTGGATGCCATACGTGAAGTACTCCCATATTAGCGCCTCTCCTCCTACCGCCCTGCTTAATAACGTCTGTAGCTGCATCGTACATCTTCATGAATGAAACAGGTCCCGAGGCAACCCCAGCGGTACTTGCAACCACATCGCCTTCAGGTCTCAGCTCTGAGAAGGAGTATCCAGTACCTCCTCCCTGTTGATGGATTAATGCTGATGCCCTCAACGAGTCCATAATGCCCTCGCCCTCAGGAGTGGTCAACGCGTCCCTCACAGGTAGAACAAAGCACGCCGAAAGCAACCCCAGCTTAGTTCCTGAATTCATTAATGTGGGGCTGTTTGGAATGAATTTCTGTGAAATCATTAAATCATAGAATTTCTTAGCAAAATACTCCTTAGCATTGCCTTCAATGCTAGCAATGTAATTAGCCACCCTCATAAATAACATCTTAGGTGTCTCAAGATATCTTAAGCTTCTGCTGTCCTTAAGTAGATATCTGGATTCTAGAACCTTAAGTGCTTGGTAGGTGAACTTGAAGTCATCTTCATCTATAGCATTCCATCTACCTTTACCGTAGACATCATTATATATCCTAGATAGGACGTAGGTTCTAGCGCTTAATTCGAATTTAGGATCAATGATAACCCTGCTTATTAATGCTTTCTCAACGAGATCTGCTATGTATTTAGAATTCACTACAGTCCTCTCTTTAATGTTATTAATGACTTCATCAACCACCTCATCAAGGTACTGAAGCAAGTTATACTTAGCCAGAGCTTTTGTTATCGAATTCCTTAACTTAGATACAGCAAAGTACTCACTTCTGCCGTCTCTCTTCATCACCGCGAGCTGCGATAATGAAGTACTGATACTCCTCACCTAATTAATCATTACCTAATTTCATTAATAAAAACGAATTCAATGTTAAGGCGCAACCGCCTAATATGTGGTGGTAATACCATCACCTTACACAGCCTTAAATTTCTCATACCATGACTCATAAACTTTAACGAGTTCTTTGGTAACGCTAGGCTTTCTACTCCTTATTACCTCCATAAAGTCATCCATGGTAATCCTCCTAGGCTCTCCTACACCACCATATTTTTCGAACAATTCTTTAACGGCTCTTAAATGTGTAGCCATAACTATGTCCCTTATATCGCTACTCGTATATCCATCGAGGGTTTCAGCTAACTTATCTAAATCTACATCATCGGATAGCTTTAAACCGTTAGTATATAGTTTAAGTAATTCCAATCTAGCCTCCCTATTTGGTAATGGCACGTAAATCCTCTTCTGGAACCTCCTTATGAATGCATCATCTAATCTCCAGGGCTTATTAGTTGCCGCTATAACGTACACTAAGTACTTAAATGATTTATCTAGCACTCCATCCATTTCTTTTAAGAACTGATTTCTAACTCTAACCTCACCACCTACCTCATTACTAAAAACACCTAGGAGTGAATCCACTTCATCGATGAAGATAATGACTGGTCTGCCACTCATTGATAATTCTCTGGCCTTCTTAAATATTTTTGCAACGTTCTTCTCCGCCTCACCAAGCCACTTAGACATGATAGTTGCTGCGTCTAGATGTATAAATACACCATCAACCTCAGTTGCAATGGCTGCAGCTAATAAAGTCTTACCGCAGCCTGGCGGGCCAAATAACAATATACCTCTATGCCATCCTAACGGAAATAAGTCAGGTCTTTTAGTAGGGTATATAATGGCCTCTCTAATTGCTTCCTTAGCCTCCTCAAGATCGGCTATATCGTTGAATTTAATCCCAGGTTTATCCTTAAGCACGACGTCCTCCACTACGTCATCCGACTCAACCATACTCGCATTACTCGTAGCTGCCAACTTAAGTGACTCCAGATCCTTAATTCTTTTTTCGTATTCCTTAATCCATTGTCTGTACACAGAGTTAAGGCCGTTGTCCGGATAAAGGGAAATTATTTTCTTAAGCAAATCAACAACCTTTTTATAGTGCTTTATCGCATCATCGTATTTACCTTCTTTATCAAACCTAACTGCCTGGATAGCGTGTTGCCTAGCCATTCCTTCAAGGTATTCAAGAGTATGACTCAATTAGCCCACCACGAAATAAGCTGATTAATTATAAAAACTAAAATATTATTTTATTCTTCTCCTTTAATGACCTTAATGCCTGTAGTATCTCCTCTTTACTTACATTAAATTGTTTAGCCGCATCAGCAACATCTATAAATCCACCATGAGCTATAACGTACTCTAGCACCTTACCCTCTAGGGACCTATCTTTAACTCGATTTAGCTCACGCCTGCTATCAATTTGCTGCACCTGAGCATTTGACTCTACAGCATCTGTGACATTAGTCGCTAATTCTTTTATGGTTGATGACTGAGGATTTTGTGCGTTGGAAGTTTTAAGTAATTCATCTGGTATTTGAGGTAATGACTTACTTAATTTAGCTTCAGCTACTTCCTTAACTTCCTGAAGTATTTTCTGGGCCTCGACGGACATCGCATCAGAGATCTTATCCTGCGGAACAACGCTTCCAGACGTCGTGACTATTAAGTTCCTAATTTCCGTCGATAATAGCTCTATGCCAGTAGCTACCTCAGGGACTACATTGCTTATCTGTCCTTTTAAAACATTTAATATGCCTAAGACCGAAGTTAGCGTTGGGTTAACGTTGCTTATTTCCTTAATGGTCTCTATACGCAATATCGCCTTCTCCAGGGCTAAGACAGCGGTGTATATATTCATAATTATCTTCCTAATCTCAGCAAGCTCATTAACGTATATAGTCGACTTGGCTTTATCACCTTTAACGTAGGCAGTAATAGCAGATTTAAATAGCTCATCATGCCTAGCCTTTAAACGGCTTACGGTCTCCTCAAGCATATCCCTATATTCCCTTAATTTAATAACTATCTCAAGAATTGACTTCCTTAGAGTCCTCTTACTACTCCATGTAGTGAAGACTTTAAGGAACTTAGTGAACCTCCCTAAGTCGCTACTGATGGCTACTACACTCACTGGCTCCCCCTCTTAATGATCGACTACCTGAACTTGAATCGGCGTGGGCGTACTGGTTATAGGTGGTTGAGGTAATTGTTGAATTGATGCTGGAGCTTTAGTCTCTAGAGGTTCTGCCTCCAACTTCTCCACTAACTCTAAGTGCCTCTCTATATCCTTCTTCTCATCTTGAGCCTTGGTTTTAGATTGCCTGAGGTAATCTATTGACGCCTTATATGACGCCTCGCTTACTTCATTAGACATATAGAGGATCATTAAATTCGATATAGCTTTCTCCAACCTTATTATGTGATCTTCTAAATCGTTTGCCCTCTGTCTAAGCCTACCCTTAACCTCCCTAACTTTCTCTTTGATCCTTGTAAGCTCCTTATCTAACCTGCCCTTTATCTCCTCATACGCATGACCCGGAATACTACCCTTTCTGTACAATTCCTCAACAGCCCTCATCCTCTTTCTAATCCTATCAAGCTGATTCTCAACAGACACCGCATCAACCTTCCAATCCTGGATTACAACTATACCATCTGGGGTTAATTTCAACTTCTCTGACGAGATGGTTTTATAATTATCTTCATTTAGAGCCACTTCGATAGACTCTACATTGCCAGAAACATCTGAATATATTGACAGAAGGGTCCCCACATACCTACCATATTCATCCTTTATTTTCTGACCCAAGTATCTCTCAATTTGATCTATAGTAATTACCATTACCATACACCGTATGAATAACTACTAAATACTTAATCTTAAAAAACTTCAGACATTTAATCTAACCAACCCGCTCCCCCAAGAGCGGTTATTGATTTTCATATTCGTTGATTGCCACCCCCAGGCCCCTGCCGCTTTCCTGGGGCGGTTCTCGGAAGCCGGGGTCGCCGACATATCTATAGGGGGTTTATAGACCTAGAAGTTAAGGCTAGGCAAGCACACGACCTCGGTGTACCTCATGGCACTAAGGGGGATTACGAAGCAAAAAAGCAAACGAGCCCGATGACCATGAAATATGTTACAGCCCCAGCATTCTCCTACCTACCGCGACCTCCCTTCACTTTTAATTACTTTTAGTCACAGTAGAGGTCGGGTTCTCATAGCGGTTTATTCGTGGAGGGTGTTGACTATGAAAAGGCTTTCTTACTTGGATGGAGGTTTAAGCTGGCGGTTAATGAAGCCGTTAAAATGCTTAAGCAGGGATTGGACGAAGAGTCTGTGCTTAGGAAAATATATGAGTTCTTGCCAAACTACGTATATGCGGGGTCGTGTCTTAAGCAAGCAAAGGCTATTGCCGAAGGGCTTGTGTTTCATAAAGCCTCTTCAGCATTTGCGAACAAGCCATTTATTTTCTCTCGTGGCAACAAATTCGATAATGGGAATGGGAATATAAAGCTTGTATCCGTTGATAGGGTTAAGATAAAGTACCTTGATGGTTCCTGGATAGAGGGAAGAGTTTCATTTGATGAAAAGTATAATGCGTTGCTTAAGGAGTTAATAGAGCTTGCCAACAAGGAAATGGAAGGATATGCGGCTAGAATTGTTTTGGAAATAAGCTAAGGCTTTACATCAGCATCCCAACAGCTCTATACACAAAACACTTAGGGGAGGATAGAAGCATATATTACAACACACTACTTGGAATCGACGTAAACTCCGACAGAGTAAACGGAGTCGTTATAGATTTCAATGGAAGAATTGTGAAGATTATCAACAAGCACTTTCATCACATAACATCACCTAGTTACCCAAGAGACAAGGCAAGAAGCGAGAGACTGCAATCACTTTTCAACATAATTGATTCAAGTGCGAACTACTTTGGGATAAAAGCCGTTGTTTTTGAAGATCTATTTAAAATAAAGAGTAGGAGTCCCACGAGAAACCCCAACGCCAATAGAAAGATATCTAGATTTACAAAAAGAGAAATGCTTATACACGGAGCACTGCATGCCATGAAAAAGAAATGTATTGTCATATTTGTGAATCCGAGCGGAACAACAAATTCTAAGAAGCACGAGGAAATAATGAGGAGACTGGTTTGGATAGGCACACAGCATCAGCATATCTAATAGCTTTAAAAGGGCTAAAGACATTGACATCAAGCAATACAAACCATTATAAAAAGTGAAGCAGCTTCATCTAGGCAAGTCAAAGCCTTGGAGGAGTGGGCTAGGAAAAATAATATCCAAGAATATGAGGTCATAACCGATATTGGCAGCGGTCTCAACGAGGATAGGAAGGGCTTTAAGAAGATACTAAGGCTTGCTACAGAAAGAGGATATCAAAGATCGTTGTGGCATATCCAGATAGGCTGACTAGGTTCGGTTTCAAAACACTTGAGGAGCTTTTAAGATCCTTTGGTGTTGAGATAGTTTCTAAATAGAGAGGATAAAGAGCCGTCGTTAGCTGTTTTGAGTTTTATAAAAGCTTATAGGGGTTTATCAGGAGGAAATACCTAGAAGGAGGGGAGGGAAAGGAGG
>ERZ1669248.221-NODE-221-length-31975-cov-6.070833_pt1 | contig 31975 bp, 31 predicted proteins | sample MGYA00579296_ERZ1669248 | MGnify/ENA primary metagenome ERZ1669248 (study PRJEB41166, sample SAMN08046057) | hot springs metagenome | biome: hot spring; feature: neutral hot spring; material: thermophilic sediment; isolation source: thermophilic sediment from...
CCACATCGTGGTCTGGGAAGTTCATCTTTATGTATTTTCTTATTCTTTCCTCGGAGGTTTTATCCACAAAACTCACCACATCTTTTTCGGACTTTTCTTGAATATCTTTTTGGGTGAGCTTCCCAAAGTGTTCTTTGAGGATAAGCCCACCTATCAGAGCGGATTCCTTTGCAACCTTTAAGAAAGATTCTATCCTATCCATCTAAAACACTTCCAGCTGAGGGTTTACGGGAAGAGTCCCATACATTGCGGACTCTACCACTACATTCCTTCCATTGACCTTTACTCTCCCTTCGCATATCCACCTTACCGCCTGAGGTAGTATCCTGTGCTCGTAAGCGAGTATGCGTTCTGATAGTGTCTCTTCTGTATCATCAGGAAGCACTGGCACACAAGCCTGAACTATAACAGGACCTCTGTCCAACTCTTCTGTGACAAAGTGAACTGTACAGCCAGTTATTTTAGAACCGTACTCAAGAGCCTGTTTTTGAGCGGACTTTCCCCAAAAGGCTGGCGTGAGGGAAGGATGTATGTTTATTATTTTCATGGGAAAGGCGCTTATAAAGTGTGCGGACAGAATGCGCATAAAACCAGCCAACACTACAAGATCCACATCCCCCAAAGCCTTTATCATTTCCTCCTCAAAAGCTTCCTGGCTTGAAAAGTCTTTTCTCTTTATCACCGCATAGGGTATATTATGCCTTTTGCACCTCTCTAAAGCATAAGCTTTTTCTCTATCTGATATGACTATGCTGATGCTACAGGGTAGTTTTCCGGATTCTATGGCATCTATGAGAGCCTGAAGGTTAGAACCTCTACCCGAGACAAGCACCCCTAATTTCATACTTGAACCTTGAGCCTTTCCTCTATGTCATGTTGCATGAGAGCTTCTATTATCTCATCAAGCTTTCCTTCAAGCACTTCATTTAGTCTGTAAAGGGTAAGGTTTATCCTATGGTCTGTAACTCTACCCTGTGGAAAGTTATAAGTTCTTATTTTCTCGCTTCTCTCTCCTGTGCCTACCTGCGTTTTTCTCTCTCTGGCTATTTCCTCTTCCTTTTGTCTTTCGTAGTAATCTTTGAGCCTTGCGTAGAGTATCTTAAGAGCTTTCTGTTTGTTCTGAAACTGGGATCTTTCATCTTGACATGCCACCGTTATGCCTGTGGGTATGTGAGTTATCCGCACTGCGGTCTCTGTTGTGTTTACGTACTGCCCTCCTGCACCACTGGCTCTAAAGGTTTCTATCTTAAGGTCCTGTGGGTTTATCTCAAGCTCCGTTTCATCTACTTCAGGAAGAACCGCTACAGTTGCAGTGGATGTGTGTATCCTTCCTCCGGACTCGGTGCGAGGTATTCTTTGGACCCTGTGCACTCCACTTTCGTATTTGAGCCTTGAATAAGCACCGTGCCCCTCTACAAGCGCTATGACTTCTTTATATCCACCCAATCCCGTTTTGTTGGCACTAAGTATGGTAAATTTCCAACCTTTTTCTTCTGCGTACTTTTGGTACATGTTAAGTAGGTCCGCTACAAAGAGAGCAGCCTCTTCGCCACCTACTCCAGCCCTTATCTCTAAGATTACATTCTTTTCGTCCCTTTCATCTTTGGGTAGCATAAGTACTTTTAGCTGTCTTTCTGTTTCCTCTGCCTCTTTTTCCAATCTCTTTAGCTCTTCCTTAGCCAGCTTCTCAAACTCTTCAGATTTGAGAAGCTCTTTTGCATCCTCTATGTCCTTCTTTATCTTTTTGTAGCGTCTGTAGGTATCTATAACCTCCTTTATGTCTTTGATCTCCTTGCTTAGCTTGGCAAACTGTGATCTATCTTGCAAAACTTCTACAGACATAAGCTTGTTTTGAAGCTCTTCGTACTTCTTCTCTAAGGCTTCTAACTTTTTTTCTAACTCTGCGGGAAGCATCACTCTTCTTTTTTGCTTCCTGCAATCTCAAGATAGTAAGGTTTTATCCTCAGCTTTCCTGTGTAGAAGGGATGACACATGTTGCAGGTTTCAAGATAAACAGTTCCTCCTTTTGTAGAAAGCAGAGTAAAAGTGTTTCCACATCCACACACAAAGGTTGTGGGTTTGAGCTCCGGGTGAAGACCCTTCTTCATTGTTTTACCTCCGTAAACACTTTATTATACAACAGCTTTCTGAGCCTTTCAACAGCCATGTCTATAGCTTCTACCTTAGTGCCTCCTCCCTGAGCCAAGTCTTCCCTTCCACCACCTCCACCACCCAATATAGCACCAACATCTTTTATCATCTCCTTTGCGGACAGCTCCTTAGTGAGATTTTTGGAGATGGCAATTAATGTGGAGAGCTTATCTCCCTTTTTGCTCACTAAAAAGATCACACAGCTTCCACAGGAGTTTCTAAGGAGGTCCGCAGAATTCCTCAGTTCCTCTGCATCCACATCTTCAAGAATAGCCCAGTAAAACTTTATGCCGTTTATGTCCTCTTCTTTTAGCTCCTTTCTTAGTTTTTCTCTCATAAGAGCTTCTTTGAGCTTAAGCAGTTCTTTTTCCTTTTCCTTTATCTGTTTTTGTAGTCTTTCTATAGCATCGGGAAGTTCCTCCTGCCTTACTCCCAGGCTGGCACTTAGATTTTCTAGTAGTTTGTGTTCCTCAAAGGCATGCTCTACCGCCCATCTTCCCGTTTTTGCCACTATCCTCCTTACACCCGCACCCACAGAAGATTCAGATATAATCTTGAAGTATCCTATGTCTCCCGTTCTGTTTACGTGAGTGCCTCCACACAGCTCTTTGGAAACATCACCCACCGTTATCACCCTTACCCTATCACCGTACTTTTCCTCAAAGATGGCTATAGCTCCTTCCTTTATGGCTCTTTCGTAATCCATCTCTTCTACATTCACTGGGTAGTTTTTTCTTATGTGTTCATTGACTTTCTCCTCTATGACAGAAAGCTGTTCCCAGCTTAGCGCTTCGTAGTGAGTAAAGTCAAAGCGCAGATACTGATCGCTCACTAAAGATCCAGCCTGACGCACATGCTCCCCAATGGTTTGTCTGAGTACCGCATGAAGAAGGTGCGTAGCGGTATGATTCCTTCTTATATCTTCCCTTCTCTCCACATCTATACTGGCATAAACTTGGTCTGAGACCCTTATACTCCCTTTTATTACCTTTCCTATGTGTAGGATTATTCCCTCAACGGGTGATTGGGTATCATCTACCACAAAGTAAGAGCTCTCTCCCTTTATAAAGCCCCTGTCACCCACCTGTCCGCCTCTCTCCGCATAAAAGGGAGTTTCCGCAAGAAGTATCTCTCCTTGCTCACCCTCTTTTAGCTCAGATACAAGCTCGTCTCCTTTGATGATGGCTAAGACTTTGGTAGTAGTAGAGTACTCATGATAACCTACAAACTTAGAGACTTTCCCAAGGTCCTTGAGATGTTGATAGATGGGTTTTACCTCTTTGAAGGATATTTTGAAGTGTTTTCTTGCCCTTTCTCTTTGGTTTTCCATTTCCTTCTTGAAGCCTTCCATATCCACAGAAAGACCCCTCTCCCTTGCCATATCCTCAAGCATATCTAAAGGAAAACCATAGGTGTCATAAAGGGAGAACACCTCAGAGCCACTCAAAAAGCCCCTTTGCACAGCCTTTTGCATCATCTCTTCTACTACTGGCATGACATTTTTGAGGGTGTTTATAAACCTCTCCTCTTCTGCTTTTACAATGCTTTTTACATAACTGACGCTCTGCTCAAGCTCTGGGTATGCTTTTTTCATAATTTTTACCACCAAATCAACGCCTTTGTACATAAAGGGTTCTTGTATGCCAAGCTTGTAGCCATACCTTAGAGCTCTCCTTAGAATTCTTCTAATCACATACCCTCTTCCCACATTAGATGGTAGAACACCATCAGATATGGCAAAGGTAACCGCCCTTAGGTGATCCGCTATGACTCTTAGAGCAACATCTGTCTCAAAGTTCTCACCGTAAGCTTTTGAGGAGAGCTCTTCTCCAAAAGCTATAAGAGGCCTTATGATGTCTATCTCGTAGTTGGTTTTAGTGCCTTGTAGTACGCTGGCTATACGCTCAAGTCCCATTCCTGTGTCTATGTTAGGCTTGGGAAGGGGTGTTAGGTTTCCCTTTTCGTCTCTGTTGTATTGCATAAAAACCAAGTTCCATATTTCCAAGTACCTTTCTCCACCTTCGCCCTCGCCTCTGTCATAGTGTATCTCCGAAGAGGGACCACATGGTCCCGTTTCTCCCATCTGCCAAAAGTTGTCCTCTTCACCCATCTTCCACACGCGATCTTCTGGCAGGCCTATGTGATCTGTCCATATTCTATATGCCTCTTCGTCATCTTTGAACACGCTCACATAGAGCCTCTCCTTTGGAAGTTTAAGATGTTCTGTCACAAACTCCCAAGCATACTCTATGGCAGTTTTCTTAAAGTAGTCTCCAAAAGAAAAGTTGCCCAGCATCTCAAAGAAGGTGTGGTGTCTGGATGTGTAGCCCACGCTCTCAAGGTCGTTGTGCTTTCCAGAAACGCGCAAACACTTCTGACATGAGACTGCCCTTGTGTAGGGTCTTTTTTCTATGCCCAAAAAGACGTTTTTGAAAGGTACCATACCTGCATTTACAAATAGTAGCGTAGGGTCAGATTCAGGTATTAACGAGGCGCTTCTTACCCTTGTGTGTCCTTTCTTTTCAAAGAAGCTCAAAAAAAGTTCCCTTATCTCGTCAGTAGAAAACATGGCTACAAATTATAAGTATAAAATATTCTCACATGGCAAAGTTCATCTTCGTCACTGGTGGGGTGCTTTCTACCCTCGGAAAAGGTGTAACATCAGCATCTATAGGCTCCCTTCTTGAAGAGCTGGGATACACCATCACCTTCCAAAAACTTGACCCTTACCTAAATGTGGATCCCGGAACTATGAGTCCGTACCAGCATGGAGAGGTGTATGTGACAGAAGATGGTGCGGAAACGGATCTGGACCTTGGTCATTACGAAAGATTCACAAGCTCCCGCATGAGCAGGAAAAACAACATAACCGCAGGAAAGGTTTACTTTAATGTTTTGGAGAGGGAGCGAAAGGGTGAATACCTTGGTGCCACTGTGCAGGTTATACCTCACATAACCGATGAGATAAAAAACTTTATAAGGTCCATAGAGAAGGACAGCGATATAGCTATAGTGGAGGTGGGTGGCACTGTAGGAGATATAGAGAGCCTTCCCTTCTTAGAAGCCATAAGGCAGTTGTCTTTAGAATCAAAGAGAGAGGATATATTTTTTATCCATGTCACTTACGTGCCTTACATAAAGAGTGCAGGTGAGCTAAAGACCAAGCCTACGCAACATTCTGTAAAAGAGCTAAGAGCCATAGGCATACAGCCAGACATGATAGTCTGTAGGTCTGAGATGGATCTTCCCAAAAGCATAAAGGAAAAAATATCTCTGTTCACCAATGTGAAGGAGGAGTCCGTTATCTCTGCGCCCGATGTGGAGTACATATACGAAGTGCCAATAATACTAAAAAGACAAGGCGTAGATAGGATAATAGCGGAGCATTTTGGACTGTCTTACAAAGAGATGCCCACAAGGTGGGAGATCATAATGGAGAAGATAAGAAGCGCTCAGAGGGAGGTAAAGATAGGGGTTGTAGGTAAATACATGTCTTTGAAGGATTCCTACAAGAGCATACACGAAGCGCTCTTACATGGTGGTATAGCAAACGGTGTGAGGGTGAATATACATTGGATAAACTCAGAGGACCTAAAGGAAGAGATGCTGAAAAATTTGGACGGTATTCTTGTGCCCGGTGGGTTTGGAGAGAGGGGTACAGAGGGTAAGATAAGGGCTTTAAAATATGGCAGGGAAAAGGGTGTGCCTACCTTTGGTATATGCTTAGGTATGCAACTCATGTGTGTGGAGTTTGCAAGGAACGTCTTGGGAATGGAAAAAGCCAACTCTACAGAGTTTGATCCAAACACACCTTACCCAGTTATAGACCTCATGGAGCATCAAAGGACTATAGATCGTCTTGGTGGAACCATGAGGCTGGGGTCTTATCCTTGCGTGCTTGTAGAGGGAAGCAAAGCAAGAAGCATATACGGTAAAGAAGTAGTTTACGAAAGACACAGGCACAGATACGAATTTAATAACGCTTACAGGGATATTTACCAAAAGGCTGGCATAGTTTTCTCGGGACTCTCTCCCGATGGAAAGCTGGTGGAAATTATTGAACTCAAAGACCACCCTTGGTATATAGGCTGTCAGTTTCATCCTGAATTCAAAAGCAAGCCCTTTGAGCCTCACCCCCTCTTTGTGTCTTTTATAAGAGCGTGTATTAATTTTTCACAAGGTCAATAATGGCAACATCTGGTGGAGAAAAGAGCCTCATGGGAGGTCCGCCTGTGCCTACGCCCTTGCTCACAAAGATGTAAGAACTCCCTAAGCGCACAAGTCCTCTGTCTGTGATAAAGAGCCTTTTGAGGAAGATATCTCCTATAGGTTTATATACTCCTCCGTGGGTGTGTCCCGAAAGCATAAGATGAAACATTCCCACAGACATGGGATTTAGTTTTGGTTTATGTTTCAAAAGCAGTATAAACTTTCCTTTCTGTGCCTTTTGCAAAAGCTTGTACTCATCAATCTCTCCTTGGCACACATTGAAAAACCTACAGTCATCATCATCTACTCCAACCACTAAAATGGGTCCCAAGTCTCTTATCTCGCCCCTTAGCAGTGTAAAGCCTGCCCTTTTTGTAAAGTCTATTGCCTGATCAATGCCTCGGTAATACTCATGGTTTCCAAGCACAGCAAACTTTCCCAAAGGTGCGGACATACTCGCAAGCATATTGGCAAGCCCATCTTTTCTTCTCATATTTCCATCAACAAGATCGCCTGTAGAAACTATGATATCTGGCTTTTCCCTTTCCCAGATTTCTCTTATGAGTTCTATCTTGTCCTTTCCCATAACAGGACCAAGGTGCACATCTGATATGTGCATTATTCTTAGCTTACTTACAGGCAGTTTATCCGTTGGTATCCTTATCCTTATGACCTCTAACCTTAGGGTCTCATAGTAGCTGTATGCGGACAGGCACAAGCTTAAAAACATTACTATATACATGGAAAGTCTTGGCGAAGGAGTAGGTATAGGATTTATCCCAAAAAGACGCTTGCTTAGAAAAACTATGCCTTTGTAAGCATCAATAGTAAGAGAAAAGACCACCACATAGAGGATAAAACCCATCCAAAGAAGGCTAAAAAGAGCGGTCCAATAAGTGAAAGTGCCGTTTTCCTTTACATCTAACCATCTCCACACCACAGGAGATAGCACCATAACACAAAAAAGGATCAGAAAAGCTATGCTTTTTTGTTTGGAAAAGTTGGGTTTTATTAATCTAAAAAACACATAAAGATGCATAAAGGAGTATATGCTAAAGAAGGCTATTAAGAACCACTTCATAACTCTATCTTATATCCAAAACCCCTTACAGTTTTTATGGCTTGTCCCTCTTTTCCGAGCTTTTCCCTAAGATTTTTTACATGAACATCTATGGTTCTGTCGTACACATCCTTTTGAAGCACCACCTCTATAAGGTACTCCCTGCTTACAGGCCTTGCGTAGTTTTCAAGAAGACACTCAAGTATTTTAAACTCTGTAGGGGTAAGAGGTATTCTTTCTTTTCCTCTTCTTACCTCGCGCCTTTGGGTATCTATCTCAAGTTCTCCAAGTTTAAAAACTCCTTCTTTCTTTATCTTGCCTGTCCTTTTGAGCACCGCTTTTACTCTTGCCATGAGCTCTTTAATAGAAAAGGGTTTGGTTATGTAGTCATCTGCTCCAAGGGAAAAACCTCTTAGTTTATCTTCTTCCGCATCTTTTACCGTTATGAATATTATGGGCAGTTCTTTCATGTCTGGTCTTGATTTTAGTATGCTTGCAATCCTAAAGCCATCGTAGTCTGGTACCATCACATCAAGAAGTATGAGGTCTGGGGTTTCTTCCTGAAGAGCTTTTAAAAGGTCCGTTCCTCTATAAAAGGCTTTTACCGAATAGTTCTCTTTCCTTAAGTTGTAGCTAATTATCTCCGATAGGTCTTTGTCATCTTCAAGTATGAAGACTTTGACCTCATTCATAGTTCTGGCTTTATCTTTATCACCACTTCGTCAGGGTTTATAACCTCACCTACAGAAACGAGGATCTCTTCTACTGTGCCATCTATTGGGCTATGTATCTCATTCTCCATTTTCATGGCTTCTACAACAAAGAGCACATCGCCCTCTTTTACCTTTTGTCCTTTGCTAACCTTTATGTTTACCACCTTGCCTGATATGGGGGAGGTAATGTCTCCTATGCCTACAGGCTTTGGTCTTTTGGGTTTTACCTCTCCTCCCTGTGGTAGATCGCCGTATGCCATGCCTACGCTTTCTATTTCTCTTATGGGTTTTACAACTACTTCTTCAAGCTGTCCGTCAAGCCTTATAAAGAAGGTTCTGCCTTCTGGTGTGGGTTCTCCTCTGCCTGCTATCTGCACATGATACTGCTCACCATGGACCGTTATCATAAATTCCACTGGTATAGATTCTTTTTTCTCTTCCTTTATATCTTCTTCTATTTGGGGTGGCAGTGCTTCTCCCCTTTCAAACTTTTCTCTCCACTCAAAGAACTCCTTCGCAACCAAAGGAAAGAGAGCGTAAGAGAGGATATCTTCTTCGTTTCTGGCACCTGCTTTTATGGCTTCTTCTCTGATCTTGTCCAATTCGGGTTCCAAAAGGTCTGCTGGTCTTATGTGATAAAGGGTCTCCTCGTCCCCTAAGATTTTCTTTATTATCTCCTCCTTTATGGGTGCTGGTGGCTTGCCATAAAGACCTTTCACATAGTCCTTGGTCTCTTTGGTGACCACTTTGTATCTCTCTCCATGAAGCACATTCAAAAAGGCTTGAGAGCCCACTATTTGACTTGTTGGTGTAACCAAAGGCGGATATCCTAAATCTTCTCTTACCCTCTTTACTTCTTCTAAAACTTCGCTGAGCTTGTCTTCCATGCCCTGTTCTTTAAGTTGGCTTATAAAGTTGGTGATCATGCCTCCAGGAACTTGATGGGAAAGTACGCCCACATCTGGATACGGTGGTAAAACATCGTATTTGGCATACTTTTTGCGCACCTCTCTAAACATATCACCCGCTTTTTGGTAGAGCTTTTCATCTACGCTTACTCTATAGCCAAACTCCTTTAGCACATATATCATGGTTTCTCCTGGTGGGTGAGCAGTCTGACCGGACAGACTGTAAAAAACTGTGTCTATCATATCCGCTCCTGCTTCTATGCCCTTGAGCTGTGCCATTTCCGCTAAATCTGCTGTAGTTTGTGTATGCAGGTGTATGGGATAATTGGGGAATTCGGATTTAAGAGCACTCACAAGGTCATAAGCCATCTTGGGAGATAGCAATCCTGCCTGGTCTTTTATGGATATAATGTCAATGCCCATATCTACAAGCTGTCTTGCTATACCTAAGTAATACTCCACTGTATGCACGGGACTTATGGTGTAAGAGAGCACTCCTTTTACTGTGGCGGAGAGTTTCTTTGCCACTTGAATGGCTGTTTTCATATTTCTAACATCGTTAAGAGCGTCAAATATTCTAAAGACCTCTATACCATTGTCATAAGCCTTTTTCACAAAAGCTTCCACCACATCATCGGGATAGTGTCTGTAGCCTACTATGTTTTGTCCTCTTAGGAGCATTTCTAACTTGGTGTTCTTTGCTACGTCTTTGAACTTTCTGAGCCTTTCCCACGGATCTTCCTTTAGGTATCTGAGACACACATCAAAGGTGGCACCTCCCCAAACCTCCAAAGACCAAAAACCACACTTATCAAGAACCTCAATAATAGGTAGCATGTCCTCAGTTCTTACGCGTGTGGCTAAGATGCACTGTATGCCATCTCTCAAAGAAACGTCCGTTATGAGTATTTCTCGCATAGAAGAATTATAACTTAGGAAGGAGCTTATAGTGTTCATATATGTGTTCCCAAAGATAGGATACTCTCAGAAGGGTAGTTTCGTCAAAGGGTTTTCCTATAAGCTGTCCTCCTACTGGTAGTCCCTCTGACATGCCTATGGGTATGGATATGGCAGGCAGTCCCGCAAGGTTTGCTGGAACGGTAAATATGTCAGAAAGATACATCTGTATGGGGTCTGATGTTTTTTCACCAAACTTGAAGGCAACTGTGGGCGTGGTGGGACAGGCTATAATGTCCACTCTCTTAAAGGCTTCCTCAAAGTCCTTCTTTATTAGAGTTCTCACTTTCATAGCCTTCAGGTAATACGCATCGTAATATCCACTGGATAGGGCAAAGGTACCTATCATTATCCTTCTCTTTACTTCCTGTCCAAAACCTTCATCTCTTGTTTTTGCGTACATCTCAAAGAGGTCTAAGTAATTCTTGGTTCTATAGCCGTATCTAACGCCATCATACCTTGCCAAGTTGGAAGAGGCTTCTGAGGGTGCTATCACATAGTAGGCAGGTATGGAGTATTTGACATGAGGCAAAGAGACCTCCTCTATAGAAAATCCATTTTTCTCCATCTGTCTGAGAAACTCTTCAAAAAGCTCTTTTACTTCCTTTTGCATCTCAAACTCAAAGAACTCTTTGGGCACACCTATTCTTAGTCCTTTTATCTCTTTCTTTGCTTCTTGGGAAAACTGGGGCACGGGCACATCAGCGCTCGTGGAGTCTTTCTCATCTCTGCCAGAGATCACCTCAAGAAGAAGGGCGGTATCTAAGGTTCTTCTTCCGAAAGGTCCTATCTGGTCAAGGGAAGATGCAAAGGCAACAAGTCCGTAGCGCGATACCCTTCCATAAGTGGGTTTTAGACCTATAACACCGCAGAAGGAGGCAGGCTGGCGTATGGAACCTCCCGTGTCAGAACCCAAAGCTAAAGGAGCGGAAAGTACACAGGTAGCCACCGCAGAACCTCCAGAAGAACCACCTGGCACCCTCTGAAGGTCCCAAGGGTTTTTGGTGGGAAAGAAGGCGGAGTACTCGGTGGAAGAACCCATAGCAAACTCGTCCATATTAGTCTTTCCTACTATTAGAGCACCCGCAGACTCTAACTTTTCAACCACCGTAGCAGAATACGGAGATACGAAGTTCTCAAGCATCTTTGAGGCGCATGTGGTTTTAAATCCTTTCACATTTATGTTATCCTTTATTGCCACAGGTATGCCAAATAGAGGCTTGTCTTCCACCTTTTGATCCATAGCTTTGGCACGTTCAAGAGCCTGTTCGTAAAGGGGAGTTATGAAGGCTTTTACCTTATCCTCTGTAGAGTAGAACCTTTCTGCAAAGCTCTCAACGACTTCTGAAACTTTAACTTCCTTTTTTAGTATCAGTTCTCTTAGTTCAAAAACGGACAACTTCCAAAGCATGCTAAACATTATAACGGGTTTGTGGTATAATCACTTTTCCTGTAAAGGAGGTAAAAAAATGAGCAATCTTCTGCGTGAAGTGGAAAACATATACCAGCCTAAAAAAGATTACCCTCCCTTTAAAGTAGGCGATACCATAAGAGTTCATTACAAGATAGTGGAAGGAGATAAGGAACGCATACAGCCCTTTGAAGGAGTGGTTATAAGAATAAGAGGAAGCGGTATAAACAAAACCTTCACTGTGCGCAGAGAGTCCTACGGTGTGGGTATTGAAAGGATATTTCCCTTTGCCAGTCCCAACATAGAAAAGATAGAGATAGTAAAGTACGGAAAGGTAAGAAGGGCAAAGCTATACTTCTTGCGCAAGTATAGGGGTAAGGAGGCATTGGGTAAAATTAAAGAGATAAAACCTTGGGAAAAGAAGAAGTGATAGAGTACGAACTTTCCTTCTGGGAAAAGAATCTCATAGTTGCGGGTGTAGATGAGGCAGGGCGTGGACCCCTTGCGGGTCCGGTGGTAGCGGTGGCGGTCATACTCCCTCCCTTTACAGAACCCTTTATAGACAGAGACTCCAAAAAAATGTCTCCAAAAGAAAGAGAAAGCGCTTATGAGCTTATAAAGGCAAAGGCGCTTGCAATAGGAACAGCGGTAGTGGACAGTGTGGTAATAGACAGGATAAATATTTTGCAGGCTACAAAGCTTGCTATGAAAAGGGCTTTAGAAGACCTCAAACATCCTTTTGATGTGGTTATTACGGATCATGTGAAGTTAGAGGGTTATAACTGTGTTCCTCTTGTAAAGGGGGATGAGAAAAGTCTTAGTTGCGCTTGCGCTTCCATAGTAGCAAAGGTCCTAAGAGACAAAATCATGGAACATTACCATAGAGTGTTTCCTGAATACGACTTTGGAAGACACAAAGGCTATCCTACAAAAAGACACATGGAGCTACTAAAAAAATACGGCATTACAGATATACACAGAAAAAGTTTCAAGGTAAAGTAGGATATGGAAACCTTTGTCCTTGATACGAGCGTTTTTACAAACCCTGATGTTTATACTCAGTTTGAAGCGGATCAGCTGGGAGCCATAGAAAACTTTATTTCCCTTGCATACCACACAAACGCTAACTTCTATATGCCTACTTCTGTGTATTACGAATTTACAAAGATGGTAGATTTGGGAGAGTTAGCTCCAAGATTTGAGCTGGTCGTTAGAATAAGGTCTCCCAGAAAGTGGGGTCTTATGGTGCCTGCGGAGTTTCTCTACGAGTTTATAGAAGAAGTAAGGCAGAGGATAAACAAGGGACTAAGGATAGCGGAAGAACATACCAAAGAAGCGGGAAAGCTCACAGAAGAACAGGTAGGAAGAATAATAAATAAGCTCAGGGAAAAGTACAGAGAGGCTCTCAGAGCGGGCATAATAGATAGTAAGGAGGATGTGGATGTGCTTTTGCTGTCTTACGAACTTGATGCCATACTGGTCTCTGGCGATGAAGGTCTAAGAAAGTGGGCGGACAGGGTGGGCATAAAGCTCATAGACCCAAAAAATCTCAGGTACATCATGGAGAACCTTGCCAAAGTAAGATGAAAATACTCAAAGCTCAAGAGATGTCTCAAGTGGACCTAAAAGCCACAAGGGATATAGGTATTCCATCTTTTCTGCTCATGGAAAACGCAGGTTTGAGGGTACTGCAGGTCATAAAAAAAGAGTTTCCTAATGCGAAAAAGATTCTCTTTTTTATAGGAAAGGGAAACAACGGAGGAGATGGACTTGTAGCGGTTAGACATCTTTACTTGAGTGGCTACAAGGTGGATTACTTTTTGGTGCATGGGGAGGAACTAAAAGGTGATGCTCTTTTGAACCTCAGCATACTCAAAAACTTGGGCTGTTATCCCCTTACAGAAAAACCACATAAAGATTATGACCTTATAGTGGATGCCATCTTTGGCACAGGCTTTAAACCTCCCATCAAGGGTCATGTAGTGGAATGGATAAACTTTATAAATACCTCTCAGATACCCGTGTTGTGTGTTGATATTCCTTCTGGGCTTTCTGCGGATAGCTCTTATGTGTATGAACCTAGCGTGAAGGCAGACATTACTGTAACTTTTGAGTTTCCAAAGGTGTGCCACATTTTACATCCATCTGCCAAAAGGTGTGGAAAGATATATGTAGCCTCTATAGGCTTGCCCAAGTTCTTGGCAGAGGAGGTCAAAAGGGAAGTTTTAGAAAAGGTAAGGGTTTTCAAAAGAGAGCCTGATGTGCATAAAGGAAAGATGGGACATGTGCTTTTGGTGGGCTCAAGCGTAGGGAAAACGGGGGCTCTGATTATGTCTGCCAAGTCTGCCACAAGAACGGGTTCAGGACTTGTCAGCGTGGGTGTTCCAAGGGGCTTAAACCAGGTTTTTGAGATAGCTCTAACGGAAGAGATGAGCATACCTCTTGAGGGGGAGGACAGACTAAGTGAAAAAAGTGCGGACATGATTATACAGATGCAGGATAGTTTTTCAGCAATAGGTGTGGGCATGGGTATGGGAACTTACCAAGAAGGAGAAACTATAGTGAAAAAACTCATAAAGCATATTAAAAAGCCTTTACTTTTGGACGCAGATGCCATAAACAACTTGGCTAACACTAAAGACCTGAACATCCTAAAGGAGAGAGAGTATCCCACAGTGCTTACTCCACATGTGGGTGAGTTTGCAAGGCTGAGCGGATACGAAAAGGACTTTATAGTGCATAACCTCATAGATACTGCTCAGGAGTTTTCCCAAAAGTGGAACTGCTTTCTTGTTCTTAAGTCTTCAAGAACTGTTATTTCTACGCCAGATGGTTATGCCTTTGTGTCTTTGAGGGGAAGTCCAGCAATGGCAAAAGGTGGGAGTGGAGATGTGTTATCAGGCATCCTTACTTCCCTTATGGGCAGAGGTATTCCCCTTTTGGACGCACTAAAGTTAGGAGTTTTCTTGCACGGGCTTGCAGGCGAGATAGCAGAGAGGAAAAGGCACACAGAAAGCGTAAAGGCTCTTGATATAGTAGAAGAAATCCCATCCGCTTATAATCAGATAGAGAATGAAAGCTATCCTCCTGTCCTTCATTATCTTTCTTAGTGGTTGTGGGTTCATTAAGATAGAGTTAAGGGACATAACACCAAAAGAGAAAACACAAAAAGAGACAAGAAAAAAGGAAGAACCACAAATAAAAGTTCCCATCACTGTCCCTATGCCTGTAAGGGGCACGCCAGTAAAGCTTCAAAAGGGATACTTTATAAAAACCTCTTGCGATGAGTTCTTCAGGTCTGTTGATAACGGAAAGGTCATTTATGCAGGTGATGACATTAAAAGCTATAGGTGGCTTCTTATGGTAGATACAGGTAGGTATATAGCAGTTTACGGAAAAGCTCAAAAGCTCTTTGTGAGAAAAGGAGAAAGCGTAAAAAAGGGACAAGCTTTGGGTAAGGTAGGACAGCACGGTAATGCATGCGGTATAACCTTTGAAATAAGAGATACGGAAGGAGAGCCTGTTAGTTTTGAGTTTGAGAAATAAAGCTCTTTACAAACTCTATGGCTTCCTCTCTTGTTTTCACTACACCATTGAGCTGTGCATTTTCTAAAGCTCTTTTTATCTCACCTATTTGGGGTCCTTCTGGAATCCCAAAGATATCCATGATCTCTCTGCCACTTAGAAGGGGCTTTAGGGGTATCTTTTCGTACTTTTCCTTTCTGTATGTCTCAAGGTCTTTTATGGTATTCAAAAGGTCTTGCATTTCCTGAGGGCTATCACCACTTGCCATGGCATCCGCTATAGCGTGAAGGAAAAGATGCACCGCAAAATCTCCACAGTCCTTCCAGAACTTTGCTCTTCCTCTGTCGGTGAGCTGTCCCTTTATGAGGGATTCTCTCAAATAGAAGGGTCTTAGGTGATGCTCCACTATTTTGGCTATAAATTCTGTTGCGCTATCGCTCCACTTTAATCTTTTGCCTATCTCTTTGACTATCTGAGCTCCCAATTTGTCGTGGTTGTAGAAGGTAACCTTTCCATCTTTTACCTCAAAGGTGTGAGGTTTTGCTATATCATGAAACAGGGCGGAAAGCTTTAGAAGTTCAATGTCGGAAAACTCACCATGCACCTGCATAGTTCCAAGATTTTCAAGTAGCTCTGCGCTTACATACTTTTCTTTTTCCTGTAGCACCTTCTCTAAGCTTTCCAGCACCTTTAGGGTGTGTTCATCAAGGGGGTAAATGTGATGCTCTCCCTGATCCTTTATCTCTCTTAGCCTTGCCACTTCGGGGAATATAACCTCTAAAACTCCGTACTCGTAAAGGTCCCTTATTACCTTTGCGCTCCTTTGGTGTTTGAGGGTTTTGAAAAGCTCAAGGGTGATCCTCTCTGGTGGTGCTTTTTTCAGTATGTGTCCCTTCTTTTTTACAAAGTGGTAAAAATCCTCCGTTAGCTCAAGGTTTTTCTCTACCGCAAGCCTAAAACCTCTTAGTATTCTAACGGGGTCCTCCTCCAAGTTCTTTAAGGATATGGGTCTTAGCTTTCCTTCCTGAAGGTCCTCCATGCCCTTTGCGGGATCGTAGATGATGGTTTGCTTTGCTCCAATGCTTAGCACATCATCTATGCTTACTGCCATGGCGTTTGCTGTAAAGTCTCTTGAGAGCAAGTCTTCTATGAGAGCCTTCTCTATATCTTTGCCTTTTATTTGAGCAAAATCAAAGCGGTATTTATAAGGAGGTATTTTTAGTATTACTGTGGCAATGGTAGGTCTTTTTATCAAAAAACCTTTCTTTTCAAACTCAAAGTAAGTACCACCTATAAGATTAGCGAGGTCTTTGGCTACTTTGGTAGGATCGCATGTCACAAGCAGATCCACATCAATGTTATAACCTACGGGCTCACCCAAAACTCTGTCTCTTACCCATCCACCCACAATAAAACAGAGTTCATCCCTTGGAAGGACCTTGGCTATATCATCAAAGTAAGACATATAAAAGTTAAGCCCGTGAGCGGTGTGCTTTATGCCTTTTTCAAATACCACTTCCTGCATGAGATATAAAATATAAATTTTTGGCATGAAATTAGAAGATTTTGATTATGAACTACCACAAGAACTTATAGCTAAGTATCCTCTTAAAGAGAGACACAACGCAAGGCTTATGGTGCTAAACAGAAAGGACAAAAGCATAAAACACGACGTATTTTGGAACTTACCCCTCTACTTGGAAGAAGGAGACCTCCTTGTGTTTAACAACACAAAGGTATTACCTGCAAGGCTCTACGGAGAAAAACCAACAGGTGGGAAGGTGGAGGTGCTTCTTACGGACTTTGTGGAGAATAACCTTTGGGAAGCGTTAGTGGGTGGGAAAAACATAAAAGAAGGGCTTACTGTGCGCATAGCAGATGACTTTGAGGTCAAGATCCTAAAGCATATAAGCGAAGGGAAGTTCCTTGTGGAGCTTTGTGCAAACGATCCTGTGCAGGCACTATACAAGTATGGGCATATACCCATACCACCTTATCTGGGAAGGGAAGAGGAGGAAATAGACAGGGTGTATTACCAGACAGTGTTTGCTCAAAAAGAAGGTTCTGTTGCAGCACCTACCGCTTCCCTTCACTTCTCAGAAGAGCTTCTTAAAAGACTTGATGAATTTGGCATAAGAAAAGCCTTTATAACTTTGCATGTCTCTTATGGCACTTTCAAACCCATAAAAGTCAGTGATATAAGAGAGCACAAAGTAGATGCGGAGTATGCAGAAGTGCCAGAAGAAACGGTGGAGCTCATAAAACAGGTAAAAGAGGAAGGCAAAAGGGTGGTTGCAGTAGGCACAACGGTGGTAAGAGCCTTAGAGACCAAGCCTTACTGTGCCTTTCGTGGAAAAACAGACCTTTACATATACCCTGGGTATGAGTTTAAGGTGGTGTCCGCCATGATAACTAACTTCCACCTGCCAAGGTCTTCTTTGCTCGTGCTTGTTTCTGCTTTTGCAGGCAGGGAGTTTGTGCTTGAAGCTTACAAAATAGCGGTCAAAGAAAGATACAGGTTCTACAGCTACGGAGATGGTATGCTCATACTCTGATCAATCGTACTTTTCCTTCTTTATCCTTTCCTTATCCACATCTAAGTCCAAAAGCATGGAGGTTCTTCTCTAACATGTGATTATACTATAATAGCTCTTATGTACTTTCAAGATATAATAATGCACCTTCATAAGTTTTGGGCAGATAAGGGATGTGCCATATGGCAACCTTATGACATAGAAACGGGAGCAGGAACTATGAATCCTGCCACTTTCTTGAAGGTCTTGGGTCCAAAAAGCTGGTATGTGGCTTATGTGGAACCCTCAAGAAGACCAAAGGATGGGCGATACGGTGATAACCCTAACAGGCTTCAGCACTACTTTCAATTTCAGGTGATCCTAAAGCCTGCTCCTGAGGACCCACAGGAACTATACTTGGAAAGCCTAAAAGTCTTGGGCATAGATCCATCAGAACACGACATAAGGTTTGTGGAAGATGATTGGGAGTCTCCTACCTTGGGCGCTTGGGGTCTTGGTTGGGAAGTGTGGCTTGATGGAATGGAGATCACCCAATTCACCTACTTCCAGCAGGCAGGGGGGCTTGATCTTGAGGAGATATCTGTGGAGATCACTTACGGACTTGAAAGAATAGCCATGTACTTGCAAGATGTGGATAGTGTTTTTGACATAAAGTGGAACCAGTGGCTAACTTACGGTGAGGTTTTCAAAAAGGCAGAGTACGAATGGAGTCTATACAACTTTGAAAAGTCTGATCCTGACACCCTTTTTAAACTTTACCACATATACGAGGAAGAAGTCAAAAGACTACTATCAGAAAAGCTTGTGCTTCCTGCCTACGATTACCTGCTTAAGTGCTCCCACACCTTTAACCTGCTTGATGCAAGAGGAGTCATCTCTGTTCAGGAGAGGGCAAGGTACATAAGAAGGATGAATAACCTTGCCAGAGAGATAGCAAAGCTCTATCTTGAGAATTACGCATGCTGATAATAGCAGGTCCCTGTGTGATAGAGAACGAAAGGGTAGTTTTTCAGGTTGCCGAAGAGTTAAAACGCCTTTCTGAACTATACCCTGAGTTTTCCTTTGTATTTAAGTCCTCTTTTGACAAGGCAAACAGGTCATCCATCAAGTCCTACAGGGGTCCGGGGCTTGAGAAGGGTCTAAAAATACTCCAAAGGGTAAAAGAAGAGTTGGGGCTTAAGATAACCACAGATGTGCATGAGACTTGGCAGGTTCAGCCCGTTGCAGAGGTGGTGGATATCATACAGATACCTGCGTTCCTAAGCAGGCAGACGGACCTTTTGGTAAAATCCGCACAGACAGGTAAGCCTGTGAATGTAAAGAAGGGACAGTTTTTAGCACCATGGGATGCCAAAAACATAGTGGAAAAGCTCAAATATGCGGGAGCTGTAGATTACTACATAACTGAAAGGGGCACTTCTTTTGGCTACAACAACTTGGTGGTGGATTTTAGAAGTTTGGTTATCATGTCAGAATTTACCAAGGTGATCTTTGATGCCACCCACAGCGTACAGCTCCCAGGTGGTGCTGGTGATAGGTCCTCTGGTCAAAGGGAGTTTGTAATTCCTTTGATACGCGCTGCTGTTGCGGTGGGATGCGATGGCATCTTTATGGAAACTCACCCAGATCCAGATAACGCCCTTTCTGATGGTCCCAACATGCTACCTTTGAGTGCTCTACAGACGGTGTTGGAAACCATTCAACGGATACGAAGCGCGGTATCCTCATCGGCAACAGGATAAATACCACTAAAACACGCATCACAAAACTCACTGGGATCTTTAACACAGCTTTTCAAACCTTCCAAAGAAAGGTACTTTAAGGAGTCTGCACCTACAAACCTTTGTAGTTCTTCTATGGTAAATCTGTTGGCTATGAGCTCCTCTTTTGTGGGTGTATCAATACCATAATAGCAGGGACCTATGACGGGGGGAGAAGCTATCCTGAGATGTACCTCTTTGGCACCTGCGCGCCTTAGCATGCTAACTATCTTTTTTGAGGTGGTGCCTCTCACCAAAGAGTCATCTATGACTATGACCCTTTTGCCTTCCAGCACCGCTCTGTTGGGATTTAGCTTCATAAGAACCTTTATGTCTCTTAGCTCCTGTGTGGGCTCTATAAAGCTTCTTCCCACATAGTGGTTTCTTATAATACCCAGCTCAAGAGGGATACCTTTTTCCTGAGAGTAGCCTATGGCAGGCACTAAACCAGAATCGGGAACAGGCACTACTATGTCTGCAATTATGTCATCTTCTTTGGCAAGAGCAATGCCCATAGCTTTTCTCACTTTGTAGACCCAGTCTCCAAAAAGGTAGCTTTCGGGCTTGGAAAAATATACAAACTCAAATATACACATGGCTTTTTTGTCCTGTTTAAAGAGCTGGTAGCTTCTTATACCCTTTTTGTCTACCACAAGAACCTCACCGGGTTTTACCTCTCTCCAAAACTCCGCTCCCAGTATGTCAAAGGAACAGCTTTCGGATGCAAAAAGTATAGCATTTTTTAGCCTACCCATAAGAAGGGGCCTAAAGCCGTAAGGATCTCTGGCAACCACTAACCTGTCTTTAAACATGTATATGACGCTGTAAGCACCCTTTGCCTTGCTAAGAGCATAGAAGACCTTGGGCAGTAGCGCACTGTCTTCGGGATGAAGCTTTATGTGTTCAGGTACATGCTCACCCGTATCAAGAAGAGCAAGCAAAAGCTCACTGTCAGAAGTGTGATATAAGTCTATACCTCTATCTTTGAGCTCAGCCTTTAGGGTGTTGTAATTTACCAAGTTCCCGTTATGCACCAGCGCCACTGGACCAAGAGAGGTGTCCCTCAAAAGGGGTTGAGCATTTACAGAGCCAAGGTCTCCAGCGGTGGAGTACCTCACATGAGCTATAGCTATATTCCCACTTAGTGTTTCCATATCCTTGGGCCTTATGGACTCCAAAACAAGACCTGTTTTTTTTACTACGTTTATCTTTTCATAATCAGAAACCGCTATGCCTACACTTTCTTGTCCTCTGTGTTGCAGGGCGTATATGCCATAAAAGGCATACTTTTGTGCCTGTTCCACATTAAAAATTCCAAATATACCGCACATACATAAGAATTTAACGCAAAAAGGAGAAAGCGTAATAAAATACTCTTTCCATGATAGAGAGATACACAAGAGAGGAGATGGGAAAAGTATGGTCTGAGGTGAATAAGTTTAAAAAATGGCTACAGGTGGAGCTTGCAGTCTGCAGTGCGTGGTCTAAGCTGGGTAAGATCCCAAAAGAAGCCTTTGAGGAAATAAAAAATAGGACTTTTGTAAATGAGGAGGTAGTCCAAAAGATAAAGGAGTACGAGAAGGTCTATAAACACGACGTGCTTGCCTTTATATCCGCCATATCAGAGCAAATACCCTCTTATTCTCACTACTTCCATATGGGTCTTACATCTTCGGATGTGGTAGATACCGCCCTTGCACTGCAGATGAGGGAAGCTTTGCAGATAATCCTTAAAGATGTGGAGCTTGTGCTTGAAGAGTTAAAAAAACTCTCTTTTGAACACAAGCACACTCTCATGATGGGAAGAACTCACGGTGTGCATGCAGAACCCATAACCCTTGGCATAAAGTTTGCAGTATGGTATGACGAGATGAAAAGAAACAAAGAGAGACTTTTGAGAGCATACGAGAGTGTATCTTACGGTAAGCTTTCTGGTGCAGTGGGAACATACTCAAACCTTGATCCAAGGGTAGAACAGATAGCCCTTGAGGAGTTGGGACTAAAAGTAGAGCCTGCAAGCACCCAGATAGTACACAGAGACAGACACGCAGACCTTATGTATGCCATAGCCTGTTGTGCCACATCTCTTGAGAAGTTTGCCACAGAAATAAGACACTTACAAAGAACTGAGGTTTTGGAACTTCAAGAGCCCTTCACAGAAGGTCAAAGAGGATCATCTGCCATGCCTCACAAGAAAAACCCCATACACTCAGAACGCATATGTGGTCTTGCGAGGGTGCTAAGAGCCAACCTTTTGGTGGCTCTTGAGAACATGGTGCTTTGGCACGAAAGGGACATATCCCACTCTTCCGCAGAAAGGATAATAATTCCCGATAGCAGTATAGCCCTTGACTACATGCTAAACCTCTTTTTAGAGATACTAAAGGGTCTTGTAATAAACAAAGATAGGATGCTAAAAAACATGGAGCTATCTTATGGACTTTATGCGTCCTCAAAGGTGTTAGTGATCCTTATGGAAAAGGGAATAGCAAGAGATAAGGCTTATGAGATAGTCCAAAGGTGTGCCATGAAAAGCTGGCAGGAAGGCATACCCTTTAAAGAAGCACTACTTCTTGATGAGGAAGCAAGATCCCTTCTTAGTCCGCAGGACATACAGTCAGCAACAGACCCAAGGAGCTTTCTAAGAAACATAGACCACATATACCAAAAGGTGTTTGGTGCTCTATAATACATGTGATGATGACAGAGATATACAAACTTCACGGACTTACCAAAGAAGAATATGAGCGCATACTGGAAAAGCTTGGAAGAGAACCAAATCATGTGGAGCTTGGAATTTTGGGAGCCTTGTGGTCCGAGCACTGTTCCTACAAGTCTTCAAAGGCTTTGCTCAAAATGTTTCCTACAAAATCCGAAAGGGTAGTCCAAGGTCCCGGAGAGAATGCAGGCGTAGTAATGCTTGATGAGCATGTGTGGATAGCCTTCAAAGTTGAAAGCCATAACCATCCTTCTTACATAGAGCCTTTTAACGGTTCTGCTACGGGTGTGGGAGGCATCATAAGAGATGTGCTTTCTATGGGTGCAAGACCTATAGCCCTTGGTAATTCTCTGAGGTTTGGTCCCATTGATGATCCCAAAACAAAGCATTTGGTAAAAGGTGTGGTCAAAGGTATAAGCCATTATGGGAACTCCATAGGCGTACCTAATGTGTGCGGTGAGACCTTTTTTGAAGAGTGCTACATTACTAATCCCCTTGTTAATGCCTTTTGCCTTGGAGTGTTACCAGCAGGTAGAATGTACACCTCAAGGGCAAAAGAGCCAGGTCAGGTACTTGTGCTTATAGGCTCTTCAACGGGAAGAGATGGCATACATGGCGCGGTGATGGCTTCGGGTGAGTTTTCGCAGGACAAAGAAGCAAAAAGGTCCCATGTGCAGGTGGGTGACCCATACTTTGGTAAAAAGCTCATAGAAGCCATCACGGAGATCATTGAAAAGGACTTAGTGGTAGGCTTGCAGGACCTGGGAGCGGCAGGACTTGCAGGTGCCAGCTCAGAGGTGGCCAACAAGTCCCGTATGGGTGTGGAGCTCTATCTTGAAAAGGTACCTCTAAGAGAAGAAGGTATGGAGCCTTACGAGATACTCCTTTCTGAAAGTCAGGAAAGGATGCTCTTGATAGCAGATCCAGAAAAGGTAGATGAAATACAGAAGGTGGCAAAAAGCCACCACTTGGAGTGTGCTCTGGTGGGCAAACTTACTGATGATGGATACTTCAGAGCCTTTTTCCGTGGGCAGGTGGTAGCGGAGCTTCCCGTAAGCCTTATAGTGGAAGAGGCACCAGTTTATGAGAGAGAGAAAAAAGAACCCTCTTACATAGCGGAGATAAGAAACTTCCAGCAAGATCAACTGCCAGAGGTAGATCTCAAAGAAGCACTATACACTCTTTTATCCTCTCCTAACATATGTTCAAAGGAGTGGATTTATAGCCAGTATGACTATCAGGTGGGTACAAACACAGTGCTAAAGCCAGGTGGTGATTCCGCCCTGCTTCGCATAAAATGGCCTTCAAGACCTCAGATAAAGAGTGACAAACTCATAGCCATAAGCATGGAAGGAAACTCTCGCATGACATACCTAAACCCTTATGAAGGTGGAAAGTTCATTGTAGCAGAAGCATGCAGGAACTTAGCATGCGTAGGTGCAAAGCCTATAGGCATAACAGACTGCCTTAATTTTGGCAATCCCGAAAGGCCAGAGATCATGTGGCAGTTGGAACAGGCTATAAAGGGTATGGCGGAAGCTTGCAACTACTTGGGTGTCCCTGTGGTGAGTGGCAATGTGTCCCTTTACAACGAGACGGTGGAACAAAAGATGGCAAGGAACATATATCCAACCCCTGTGGTGGTGGCGGTGGGTGTGGTGGAAAACAAGAAGTTTATAGACCACAAGTTCAAGGAAGAAGGACATCTCATCTTCTTGGTGGGAGACCTTAGGCGTCCTTCAAGGCTTGATGGAAGCGAGTTTCTAAAGGTGATACACGGTAAAGTTATGGGAGATGTGCCACAGGTGAATCTTGAAAAAGAAAAGGCGCTTCACAAACTACTTCTTAAGCTCATAGAAGATGAGATCATCCTTTCCGCTCATGATGTATCAACGGGAGGGCTCATAGTGTGCCTTCTGGAGTGCCTCTTTGGAACATCTTTGGGTGCTACCATAAACCTTTACACGGACGAAAGGCTTGACTTTTTCCTCTTTTCTGAGAACCCCACAAGAGTGGTGGTGAGTGTTAAAAAAGAAAGCGCAGAGATCTTCAAAGACATTACGGAAGCAGAAGGTTTGGACTGGGTGCTTTTGGGTAGGACCACAGATAACGGAAACCTGAGGATAGAGCTATACGATGATCCCATCATTGAAGAGAGGATAGCACACTTGGAGGAGTTATGGAGGAACGCCTTAGAAAAAGCCTTATCGCATACCTTATAACCTTTTTCTTGATTTTTGCAAGCGATCTGATCACCAAGGAGTTGGCAGAGCGCTATCTTAAAAGCACGCAGGTTAGCCTCCTACCTTTTTTACATTTTGTGCTTGTTTATAACAAAGGAGTAGCCTTTGGCATACTCTCAAACGCACCAGACATTATTAGACTACCCATTTTGCTTTTAAGTCCTTTGGTGGCAGTTGTTCTTACTCTGGCATACACCATAAAACGCAAAGACACAGCAAACGCTTTACTTATGGGTATGATAAGTGGAGGTGCTATGGGAAACTTCTACGATAGGTTCTTTCTGGGTTATGTGAGAGACTTTATTTACCTTTCCTACGGAAAGTTTTCTTGGCCTGCCTTTAACATAGCGGACATGAGCATAAGCGTAGCCATATTCATACTAATTATTTCTTCTTTGCGCCTCAGGTAAAGATGAGAAAGCTAAGATACACCGCTAAGAGCGTAAAGAGTATAACAGGCGGAGTAAGAATAAGACCCACCTTCATATAATAGCTCCAGCCTATCTTTATACCCTTGCGATCCAACACATACAGCCAAAGGAGTGTAGCCAAAGAGCCTATTGGCGTGATCTTGGGACCTATGTTTGTGCCCACCAAATTAGCAAGGGCAAGGAATTGTTTGAGTTGCTCAGGAAATGCTCCGTCCATTATGGCTAAGTTCATCATCATCACAGTAGGTAAGTTATTCATCACTGCGGACATAAAAGCAGACACAAAACCTGTGCCCAATACAGCGTAAAGCTCTCCGTGCGCATAAAGATTTTGAATACCAGAAGTTATAAGGGATGTAAGCCCAGCCTTCTTTAGGCTATACACCACCGTATACATACCCACAGAGAAAAAGACTATGTCCCAAGGCGTTGATCTGTAGGCATCTCTTATATTTATCACCTTGTTTTTTAGAGCGGATACCAAAAGTGCTAAAGCACTAAGTCCCAACACAAGGGAGAAAGGAACGCTCCATCCTAAAAAGCTCAAAAGAAAGAAAGACAAACCCAAAAACACTATCACTCCCCAGCCTGTCCAAAAGACTATGGGATCTTTTACCGCATAGCGTGGGTTTAGAGTCTCAAACACTTCTGGATCATACCTCTTTATCATGTCCTTTCGGTAAAAAAGGTACAGTGCCAAGATGCTAACCAATACCGCTACAAAATTTGGAAAGATCATGTAAAGGGCAAAGCTCACAAAGTCCATTTGGAAGAAGTGAGCGGTTATTATGTTAGTAAGGTTAGATATCACAAGGGGAAGGCTTGCGGTATCCGCTATAAAACCACTTCCCATTATGTAAGGCAGTACGCTCCTTTCGGGTAGCCTTAGGTACTTTACCTTTGAGTACACAATGGGTGTGAGCATAAGAGCGGTTCCGTCGTTAGCAAAAATGGCGGATATAAAAGCTCCCAAGAGCATAATGTATAAAAAGAGTAAAAAGCCGTTTCCCCTTGCACTTTTTATTGCCACCAAAGACGCCCACTCAAAGAACCCAGCTTTATCAAGTATTATGGATATGAAGATGAGGAATATAAAGGCAAGTGTTGCATCCCAAACAAGCTTGGTTATGTAAAGTACATCAGATAAGCTCACAAGTCCAAAAAGTAGGCATGCCAGAGCACCTGCCCACGCAGACCAGCCTATGCCTATACCCTTGGGCTTAGTTATGACCAGCGCCAAGGTTAGAAAAAAGATGACTACCGATAAGAGTTTTTCCACCTTACCTATAAGCTCCTTATGAGTTCCTCTACACGAGCTTTTATCTCATTTCTGACCTTTCTGAAAAACTCAAGCCTCTCCTCCTCCGATCCTTCTGCCTTTGCAGGATCAGGAAGTCCCCAATGATCCATGCGTGCGCTTGGCACATAAGGGCATGTCTCTTTGGCATCACCGCACAAGGTTATAACTATATCTAGCTTATCATAAGGTATAGCTTCTATGGGTTTGGGGTGTTGTGAAGAAATGTCTATGCCTTCCTCTTGCATCACCCTAATGGCAAGGGGATGGACCTCTTTTGCAGGAGAAGAACCCGCAGAATAAACCTCCACATCTTTACCGTATAGCTTGGCAAAGTGCTTGGCATAACCTTCTGCCATCTGGCTTCTTGCAGAGTTTCCCGTGCATATAAAACCTATTCTCATGGCATCATCTCACAGGAAGGGTAAGATACATCTTGAGAAACCATACTCTCAATCAATGGAACTATAAAAGCCATTACCTCATTTGCAGGATTTATCCTGTAATATACCCATTTCCCCCTCTTTTCCCAAATAAGTATGTTTGCCTCTTTGAGCACCCTAAGATGGAAGGATACATTGGGTTGGGATAGTTTAAAGGCTTCCGTTATCTGGCATACACAAAGCTCACCTCGTTCAAGAATGCTTTTTACTATCCCAAGCCTGATGGGATCTGAAAGGGCATAAAAGGTTTTTACCAGGTCTTCCTTTCTCACGCCAAAGATTATACATAAAAAGATTTTTATGCGTCATGATAAATATCAGTATTCAAAGGCCTCTGGGTACAGAAAGCCCTCAAACACCTTATAAACGCTACCTTCCAAAAACACTCTTTTTAGGTCATCGTCAAAGTCTATCCTTAGAATATCTCCTCCTTTTGTCCTTACCTCTACAGGCTTTTTCTTCACAAGACCCTTTTTGTAGGCAACTATGGCAGATGCGGTAGCACCGGTCCCACAAGCCAAAGTTTCGTTTTCTACGCCCCTTTCGTAGGTTCTTATACTTATACTGTCCTCTGAGTTTACCTTTATAAAGTTCACATTGGTTCCACTTGGAGCAAAAGCTTCGTGAAACCTTATCTCTCTACCATAGGATACCACATCAAAGTTCTCAAGGTCCTCCACCACCGCTACAAAGTGTGGCACACCCGTGTTTATAAAGCTTCCCTCTATTTCTCTGTTTAGCACCCTCAGGCTCACATCCCTCAATCCGTAAGGTTCTGTGAGAAGGACCTTTACCCTCTTTCCATTTTCCAAAACTTCCGCCTGTATGACCCCCACTAAGGTTTCAAACCTCACTTCTTTATCCACTATGCCCTCTTCGTAAGCAAAGCGCACCGCACACCTTGAACCATTCCCACACATACCTGCTACAGATCCATCTGAATTGAAAAACTGCCACTTAAAGTGGTTTTTAGGATCATCAGGATTTTCTATGAGTATAAGTCCATCCGCACCTACGCCCGTGTGAAAGGCACACACTTTAACCACAAACTCCCTTAGATTTATATTTAGATTTTTAATAAACTCATAAACTTCACCCTGTCTGTTGTCAAACACCACAAAGTCATTTCCAGAACCGTGAAGTTTCACAAATCTCATGCTAATATTATAAGGCTTGAGCCACAAAGAAGGCATGAACTTCCAATGCACCAACAGAAAGGACCAGTTCAGCCAGCCTTGTTATAGTAGCACCAGTTGTAAGAACATCGTCAAATATAAGCACTTTTTTATCTTCCAAAAGGTCTATAACCTCTTCTCTTAGCTTGTGGCTTTCTACCGCTTTTAGCCTCTCTTCTTTAGTTAGTCCTGCAGATGGGCCACCAAAACCAGTTCTCTTAAAAATCTTCACAAAGGGAACATTTGCACCTCTTAGCATTTCCTCCGCATGGTTAAAGCCTCTTGACCAATACCTCCTTATATTAATCGCTGGGCAGGTTATGATGTCAGGGTTTATAAGCTCTATATATTCCCAAAGATAAGGAGATATGACCTTTCCAATATAGCGTGCAAGAGAAACATGAGCACCAAACTTTGCATGTAGGATAAGGCTTTTTAACACACCTTCGTATCTTCCAAACACCCTGTAAGAACTCACATACTCAATTTCTCTGTACTCTATGGGATGGTAAGGTTTTAGGCTTTCAAGACACGTATCACAAAAGTATCCTTGGTCTTTGGAGTAGATGGGACCACCGCAAAATACACACTCTTCCTCACACAGACCCAAAAACTTTACAATCTGCGCAAACATAATCTATATTATTACTTATGGTGGATATCAAAACAGTAGAAAAGACCGCCCATCTTGCAAGAATACAGCTCAAAGAGGAAGAAAAAGAAGTCCTTGGCAGGCAGTTTCTTGAGATACTTGCCTTTATAGAACAGCTTCAAGAAGTAGATACAGAAGGTATAGAACCCTATCAGTACAGTGTATGTACACCCTTGAGGGAGGATATTCCCGGTGAGTGTCTCAGTCAAGAAGATGCGCTTCTTAACGCACCACAGAAAGAAAAGGGATTTTTTGTAGTGCCAAGAGTTGTGGAGGTTTGATCTTATGACAGAAGAAAAGCAAGTCTTAGAAGAAAAAAGGAAAGCTCTTGAGAATGTGCTCATTGGTATAGAAAGAAAGTTTGGCAAAGGTTCCATAATGCCCCTTAAAAACGCAGAGAGGGTAAAAGTAGATGTTATACCAACGGGTTCTTTAGCCTTAGACATAGCTACAGGTATAGGAGGCATCCCAAAAGGTAGGATTGTGGAGATATACGGTCCTGAGTCTTCTGGTAAGACTACACTGGCACTGCATGTGATAGCATCCGCCCAAAAGATGGGTGGTATAGCGGTGTTTATAGATGCGGAGCACGCCCTTGATCCTAAGTATGCGGAAAAGATAGGTGTAGATACAGAAAACCTTTACATATCACAACCAGATTATGGTGAGCAAGCACTGGAGATAGTAGAAAGCCTTGTAGCCAGCAACGCGGTAGATGTTATAGTTGTAGATTCTGTTGCTGCACTTGTTCCAAAAGACGAGCTGGAAGGAGAGATGGGAGAGGCTCATGTGGGAAAACAGGCAAGACTTATGTCTCAGGCTCTTAGAAAACTAAAGGGTATGGCACACAAAGCTAACACAGCTATAATATTCATAAATCAGCTAAGAGAAAAGATAGGTGTAATGTTTGGAAACCCCGAAACCACACCCGGTGGAAGAGCTCTAAAGTTCTTTGCAGATATGAGGCTTGATGTAAGAAAGATTGGAGACATAAAAGACAGCAATGACAAGGTAGGTAGCAGAGTAAAGGTAAAGGTAGTAAAAAACAAACTGGCACCACCTTTTCAAGAAGCTGAGTTTGATGTTATATACGGTGAAGGTATATGCAAGCTCTGCGACCTCATAGATGTAGCCACAGAGTTAAAGGTGATCACAAAAAGTGGTGCGTGGTACAGCTACGGAGATATCAAACTTGGTCAAGGTAAGGACCAAGCTAAGAAGTTCCTTATGGAAAACCCCCAATTAGCAGAAGAGATAGAGCAAAAAGTCAGGGAGGTTGCAGGACTTGCTCCAGCTGATACTTAAAAAAGCCATTGAACTGTCCGCTTCTGACGTTCATATAAAGTCTGGTAGCCAACCCGTCATAAGAGCCAAAAAGAAACTCATAAAACTAAGCGACTTTCCCATAATAGAAGATAAGATGATGGAGCTATTCGTAAAAGAAATTTTGGAGAAAAACAGGAGGAAAATGGCAGAGTTTGAAGAGCTTGGTGAAACAGACACTTCTTACTCCCTTCCGGGTGTAGCTCGCTTTAGGGTAAATGTATATAAACAGAGGAACTCCGTAGGCATGGCTTTCAGAGTAGTACCCTTTGATGTGCCACCTTTTGAGAGCCTAAACCTTCCCGAAGTGATGCGAAGGGTCATTTTAGAAAACACCAAAGGCTTTATACTTGTTACAGGTCCTACAGGTTCTGGCAAATCCACTACACTTGCATCTCTCATCAACATTATCAATAAAACGAGAGATAGTGTGATAGTGACCATAGAAGACCCCATTGAGTATCTTCTGAGAGATGAAAAGTCCTTTATAGTGCAGAGGGAAGTGGGAATAGATACATCTTCTTTTGCACGGGGTCTAAGAGCTGCTCTAAGAGAAGACCCTGATGTGATCATGGTGGGAGAGATAAGAGATAGCGAAACCGCTCAAATATGCCTTCAGGCTGCAGAAACGGGACACTTGGTACTCTCTACCCTTCACACCCTTGATGCAAAAGAAACTATTAACAGGCTTATAGGTATGTTCAACCTTGAAGTTAGAGAGCAGATAAGGATACAACTTGCAGAAACCTTAGTGGCCATATTCTCCCAAAGGCTACTCCCAAGAGCGGATGGCAAAGGAGTTATCCCCGCAGTAGAAGTTCTTATAAATACAGCATCTATAAAAGAGTGTATCCTTGATCCCACTAAGTTTGACGAAATTCCCACGCTCATGGAGAAGGGAAAGAGTGTTTATGGCATGCAGACCTTTGATCAGCACCTTGAAGAACTATACAGAAAGGGACTTATAGACTACAACACCGCTATTCTTTATGCCAATAAGCCAGCAGACCTAGAACTTAAGCTAAAAGGTATATCCTCTGGAGGTAAAGGTTTCTTTTGATGAAGATAGCCATAGACGGTCCCGCAGGAAGCGGAAAGAGTACCATAGCCAAGATCCTCTCAGAAAAACTAAACCTTCCCTATCTTGACACGGGAAAAGTTTATCGGGCTTTTGCTTACATAGCAAAAGAGGAAGGCATAAACATTACAGATAAAAAACAAGTTCTTTCTCTTCTTGATAAAGCACCTGTGGTGAAGATAAGCATAGCAAGAACAGAGATAATTTTTAAAGGCAGATGCCTTGATGTGGAGCTAAAGGGAGAAGAGATAGGCAGATACGCATCCATAATGGGAAGCATCCCTGAGTTTAGAGAAAGGATGATTAGGTTTTTTAGGCATCTTGTTGGTGATATGCAGGTGGTTGCAGAAGGTAGAGATGTGGGCACTCACATATTTCCAGACGCACCCATAAAACTTTTCATAACCGCAAGCCTTGAAGAAAGAGCAAGAAGAAGATTTCTTGAGCTCTCTGGTGTGAGTTTTGAAGAGGTCCTTAGGGCACTTTCAGAAAGAGACAAAAGGGATATGGAAAGACCCATCTATCCCTTTAGACCTGCAGAGGATGCCATCATTGTGGATACAACAGGGAAGAGCATAGAAGAGGCCGTTGAAGAAGTGTTAGGTATAATAAAAAGAAAATCCCCACAGCGCAAGCTGTGAGGGTAATAACATGGGAAAAGCCTCCTTTTTCAAAAGATGGTTTGCATCGCTATAGTAAAGTCGGTAAAGTTCTTTCCTTTGTCGTCGTTAAGCCTCTTCATCGCTCCGTTTGGGTTCACTATGTCAACACCTGCGCTCAGCACTGCATTCCATCCCTTTATGTAGTAGTTGAGAAATATGGAAGTCCTGCCTACTTTGCCTTTTCCAAGGTAATCCTTGGTTTGTGGATCTATCATGTTAAAGTTTTTGTATTCTGAGTATTCGTAGCGAAGTGCAAGAGCAGGCTTTCCTATACCCACCACCTGGTCGTAGAGTAGTTGTGCTTGAACGTAGTAAGCGTTGGTTTTGGGTTTCAGCACATTATTATTTTTATCTTTATATCCTAGAAGATAGGGTAGGCTGGTCTGAGCTATATATCCAAGTTGTATGTTGGGCAGCACATCACCAAACTTTTGCTCCCAAAGGGCATCCACAGCATAAGCTTTTGCAGTGCCTGACTTTCCATTATTATCATCCCACTTTTGAGCCCAGTATGCTACGCCTATGTTAAGTACGTTCATCTTTCCTAGATAGCTATCTGTCTTACCCCATCCCTTATCCGCTTTGTAGCCCAACATTACTGGGTTCATCTCCAACCTTATACCGTAGGCTATGTTGTCTTTCTCACCAAGACCAAGATTTTGTGCTTTGCTATGATCAAACTTACCGTCAAATATACCTACTCTGTATTGGAAAAGACCGTCAG